>Ga0307421_1000014_pt1 | contig 98166 bp, 71 predicted proteins | sample SalMarWE160270MG_FD_202163 | JGI IMG/M metagenome (GOLD analysis project Ga0307421, IMG submission 202163) | Salt marsh sediment microbial communities from the Plum Island Ecosystem LTER, Massachusetts, United States - WE1602-70 | ecosystem: Environmental > Aquatic > Marine > Intertidal zone >... | reverse complement strand
GTCTGGATAATTGCACCTATCCAGAGAGCACCCTGAAAAAGGTAGTCAGCGTGAGAACCTCCGGGAAACTCACAGGATGGAAAATTCTTCCCATATATCTTCCAGGTGCCTGAATTTCCAAAAAATCCGAAATTCGTTACTGTTAACCAGATATTTCCAACGTCATGATACTTATACTGTGTAGTTGGGTTAGTTCCCGTCTGTTGTGTTATCTTTGGTTCCTGTTCGGAATCAATATAAGCATAACTGTATGCGAAAACCGAAAAGACAAAGAGAAAAGAAACAATCACTATTTTTTTTCTCATAATTCCTCCTTTCCATCTTCTAATATAATAATCTAAATAATCATATAAAAAAATGCTGCTTTTCCATATATTTTTTTTGCCAACTACTAATTATTCTTCAAGCACGAACCTGTAAGGATAACTCACCCATACCTTGACTGGTTTATCCCTTTGCTTTGCAGGATAAAATTGAGTTGCATAAGCTGCCTTTATTGCAGCCTTATTCGTATCATCTGTCAAACCTTTCAGAACCTTTACCTTAAGTACTTTACCATTAACATCCACTAGAAGTTTAAGGATAACGGTACCTTCTATGCCTGCCTGTTTTGCAATTGCAGGATAATCAGGTTTAATCTGGATTCTTGGTCTTGGAGGAGTATCGTAAGCAACAAAGTCAGGCGTTTCTGCTTCCGGTTGAATCGGCAGTTTTTCAAATGTTTCAAAATCAGCAGTTTTTTCTATTGTAGCCTGCTGTATTTCCTCCTCACTTTCAGCCTCAACCGGTAGTTGAGGTTTTGCCTGGGGTTGGACTTCCTCAACCCGCTCTATCTGTTCGGGTATCTCTTCTACTTTGGTTGCTTTGCTGACCTTTGGCACATATGGATGCAATGTATAATGTGGCACAAGGTAGAAACCAACAATGAAAAATACAACTGCAAGCAAGAGACTTGTCTTAAAATATAGAGGAAATCTTTTCTTGAGGTCAAAACAATTCTCTTCTTTCATTTCTCTAACTCCTCATTTTTTCTGTCGCAAGTGAAACACGCAATGCTTTCGCCTCCGAAAGCTGGTCAAAAATATCACCAACAGTATCATACTTCGAGTATTTATCGATTCTTAAGGACACAATTGTATTAGGGTCTATCTGCATCTCCTTCGACATTATCAAAGATACTTGTTCGGACCTGCAATTGTTGTCATTAATCGAGATGTTACCGGAACTACTCACATAGATATGGACTATTCCCTTGTTGGGAAGTTTGCGTCCCATCTCAACAGCTGGAAGTTTTACAGGAATACCGGTCTCGGCACGGAAAACTGTCGTGACCATAAAGAAAAGAATCAAGAGGAACGCAATATCAGCCATCGATGCAGTAGGAATGCCCGCACTATCCTCTTTCTTTTTAGCAAAACGCATTTTTGACTCCTATAACATTTTTAATTTTTCGCCTGGCTTTTGGGTGCAAAACTAATTCTATCGGCCCCACCCTTTTTCAACTTGTCAAATACCCTGACCATATAGTAGTACTGTGCTGCCGGATTGGTTTTTATTGAGAAGACAAGGCTGTCATTTTTTACAAGCATCGCTTTTGCCTTATCTGCAATCATTTCGATTGGCGTAGGTTCTCCATCGATTTTTACTGCCCCCTGCTCATTAACATACACATGTGCAATATTGCTCTTTCTTATCTTTACAATCTCACCATGTTCAGGTAGTATTATCTGCAGTCCCATTTCATTGCTGAAGATAGTACTAACGAGAAAAAAGACTATGAGAAGGAATGCAATGTCAGCCATCGATGATGTTGGAATCTCTGCCTGTTTTTGACCTCTCTTTCTCAACTCCAATTTACCCTCCCTTCTCAGCCTCTTCCAACAAGAACTCTATTAAAGAATTAGATGCCAACTCCATAGACCTCGTGTATGTATTTATTCTTGATGTGAAAAAAACATGAGCGGCTGCTGCAGGAATGGCAATGATAAGACCTGTTGCTGTTGTAATTAATGCTTCGGATATTCCGGATGCAACAAGCGTTGGGTCGATTGTACCGGCTTTTGCTATAGCATCGAAAGCCTTTATCATTCCCGACACCGTTCCAAGGAATCCAATAAGAGGGGCAACACTGGCAACTGCCGCAAGAACAAGCATTCCCCTATCAAGAAATCCTAACTCCTCGGAACCACCAGCAGTGATAGCCTCTTCAAGAATTGTCTTAAGGTCGCTGGATTCTTTATATTTTTCGTATTTCTCGAGCGCAGGTGTGAATATTCTTGCTACAGGGCTTGGATTCTGGTTACATAGTGCGACAGCACCTTCAGTTCCACCCTGCTCGTAAGCAGACTTTACCTGATCTACAAAAATAGATGGATTTACCCTTGCTCTCATCAGGGTAAAAAATCTTTCCAATATGTAAGCAATACCAAGTATTGCCGCTATGAGTAGTAACCACATAGCCCATCCACCACGGTTAAAGAGATCCAGCATTAATACCTCCTTTCAAGCCTTTAAAAGCTATAAGCCATAGCTAAGCCCGACTCCGAAGTAAACTTCCCTTCTTGGACCCCAATTTGTGGGGTCTCTATCGTACTCGGTGCCATGAATCGCCCTTATGCTTCCATCAGGGTTATAGTCTATATTATCGGGGTCAGATACATCGGGTCTACCTGTAGCGCTGTAGACAGTGAGAATATTGCTTCTGTCAAAGAGATTCTTGACCTCAACCAGGAATTCATACTTCAGAGGACCTAAATAGAAGAATTTGGTTGCTTTCATATCCGTTGTCGTGGTCAATGGTTTTCTTTCAGAATTCGGAAGAATATTGACATCTTCCCCCCCACTCTCACCTGAAGGTGTATATGGAAAACCCGTGGAAATCTGGGTTAGCAGGTTTACATCCCACTTATCGGGCATGGACAAGCCAAATACAACAGGATGCTCACCTGCTGCGGACCTCAGGTCAATCACATTTGTAATGGAATGTCTCTGGTCCCAATCGAGAGGATACTCACGAAGTGGGAGAGGAATACCCTGGTAGGAATAATCATAACCCTGCCTATCCGAAGAACTCTTCCCCATTGCCCACATAAGGGTATAGTCAAAAGAAAAGGCATAGAAATGGGAAAGCCTTTTCTCAAAACTAAGCTCGACACCCCTCACGCTGCCATAGTCTTTGTTAACCCTTATTTGATATGTGAACGGGGCAACTCCCTGTTGCTCTGTATCTATAAGGTCTCTTACATCTTTATAAAATCCCTTGAATTCGAGTCTTACTATCGAACCAATTGCATGTACGACACCAAGCTGGTATGCAATTGTTTTTTCGGAATGAAGATTTGGGTTTCCATACAATCTTATAGCACTGCTGAACTGCGTTGTATCCTGATAGAAATACTGATATTCAGGTGCCTGAGAGAAATGACCGTAAGAGAAATACAGCTTATCGAACTCGGATATGGGGAATGAAATTCCAAACCGTGGACTGAGGCGAAATTCGTACTCGGTCATTATAGGTAGTCCAAATAATTTTATTTCATCCCTGCCTTTACTGACTTCAGAACCAGGATGGATGAAGTCAAACCTGAGCCCTGCATTGATTATCATACCCTTGGTTTCAATCTTATCTTGAACGTAGTAAGCACCGGAAGAAGGATGACGTTCATAGAAATCCCTGAAATAACCTCTATCAGGCCATGGACCTGGGGGCGGGGGATCTCGACCAGGCTCCATATACCATGGATACTGAATCTCTTCTTGTTTCATCCTGTACCGTTTGTACTCAAAACCGGTCTTTAAGAGGTGCACTTGTGTAATCTGACTCGTGACATCCCCTTTAAAGGTTAATGCATTTGTATACCTCTTATGCCACTGAGACCATTGATCAAAACCATAATCATAGAATTGATCGCCCACAGGCTTATCCCTATGACCATTAAAATTGTAATCATTGTACGGCTCATGTCCCCATGGTCCCTCATCATATTTACCATTATCTTCAAGACTATCGTGCGTATTGGCAATACCATCTATTCCCCAATCATAGTATGGTTCTGTCCCGGTCCAGATACCATCTCCGTTATAATCCTTGAAATCTTCTCCTCTATCGTAATGATAGTTACTCTGAGCCATATCTGTAAATGGCTCCCCTTCATCCCAGAAACCATTCTTGTTCAGGTCAACAAACTGCTCTCCAAAATTATAAACTCCGTTGTATCTCTGAATATCATGGTAAGGCTCATCTCGACCATCGATGCCAGGATAACCAACGACTATATCCGTCGGGTCATCACTTGTATAAGGGTATTGGTTGATTTCATCCGGTTGCTTACCACCAGGCGTTAACGCGTAGGATGTACGGAAATAGCTAACAGCCAACGTATAGAATGTTCTTCCTGATAGAGTCTGGTTCCAATCTGCGACCGTCTGATAACTATCTCTTGTTCTCCTGTATGCATTCTCAGGAATATACTTGAATTCGTTCGAGTAATCGAATCGTTTTTCCCAGGATCGTCTATAACCCAAAGTAAGCTTTGCTGTGGATGAAAATCTGCAGGAAATTTTCGAGTTTCCCGTGTATATGTTACTCATTCTATCCTTCAATCTTATCTTATCCCATAGGAGATATGTTGTCAGAAATGATCTGTCAGGAAACGGTGTGTAGGTGTCATTCCAATCTCCGGTACTCGAAATGTAATAACTGATGTCCCAAGGTACTTTCACTCCAAGAACCGGTAGTACATATTTGGTAATTGGCTCAGGACCACCCGAAGAGAAAACAAATTTGTCATTGTTAAAGCTGTTCTTCGTTCTTCCATAGAAGTCAAAATCCTGTTTCACAACGCTTCGATCGTTCTTGTATAATATTTTCGCACTGTGAAGCTTCACATCACCTTCTCTTGTAACAAGATTGACGATTCCCGACTGAGCGTTTCCATATTCCGCATTGAATCCACCAGTAAGTATAGCCATCTGGTTAACTTCGTTGTCTTCGACCCTGATACCGAGCCCTCCACCGACGAGTGGATCCCTTACTTCCATTCCGTCTATAAGGTATAGGACTTCCCCACCTCTTCCTCCTCTCACATGGATTTCTCCTCTTCTTGGGTCTCTAACCATACTCGTGCTTGTGAGAAGAGCCTCTACAGGATTTGCAACCGCCATGCGTTCGATTTCCTTTCCAGTGTATTCCTTTTTTGAAGTTGTGACATCCGGTTCTATTATCTTCTTTCCATAGATAATCGTTTCTGGCAGTTCTATGACTTCCATAGGCAAATCAAGATTAACAGGCGAGGTTTGGTCAATTCCAACCTTCACACTTTTCATAGTCACACTTCGATATCCCATCATCCTTGCCTGAACATCATAAGTGCCAGGTGGAATGTTTAGAATGAAGTAATCTCCATGGACATCACTTACGGCACCCCAAGAGGTTCCAACAATAATTATATTGGCAAAGGGAAGTGGTTCACCGTTGCTCTTGTCCCGAATCCTTCCAGCAATCTTTCCCGTAGTTCCGGAAAACAGAAGTGATATTGATAAAAGAATTGCAATAGGAATAATCAGGAATCTGAAACTTGGTGATTTCATGATTTCCTCCTTTATTTACTGAATACTTTTATGCAGGCATTCCCCATATCGACCACATAAATCCTTCCGCTTCCATCAATGAAAATATCCGTAGGATAATTAAACTGGTCGGGTTTGCTGCCAATACTTCCGAATGACCGCACATAACCACCGACATCATCGTATTCTACAACCCTATGGAAAGAATGCTCGCTTCCTCCACCTTCTGTAACGAAGATGTGTCCGTCCTGTCCTACAGCAAGTCCGGCAACATATGCTAAGGTCGTATCATAATCCGAAGAGAACTGAAGATCCACGGTTGGTGGACTTGAAGGATTGGATATGTCCGTATATCTTCTGACGATGCTATGAAGGGTATCATTTTTTACAGCAAAAGCAGCAAGGTAAAGCTTCCCACCGAATATCTTCATTCCCTTTCCAGCATAATTGATCCCCTGGGTTGATGTTGCGCTGGACCATTGTTTTGTCCACCCATTCTTTGCCCAAGTAGAATCATATGCTATTATGCTTATTCCGGTGGATATGTAAAACCAATTACTCGTGGGTTCGATCGAAGAAGCATAGGGCGCACTCACCCTGAAGTTCAAGTCGGTCCTATCATTTTTTCGAAACTGAAAACCGTATAGACATAAAGTGTCCAACGACAATGTATCTGTTGATGTATCCCATACTGCATCGTGTCCAGTCATGGTAATCGCATTAGATAATGCTGTCACAGTATCTTCAGATGTAAACATTTTGCTAATGTCGAAGACGGACATCACGGTGCTGTCGGTTTTCGCATTGGCGACATAGAAAAAATTCACACCTTCATCCACTGATATAGCAGATGGAGAATCATATAAGTCTTTACCAATCAAAGTCGCTACAACTATTGTCGTATCTATTATAGTATCATAAGGTACTACGCTTGAATCGACTGTTGTGTCGAAGCTTGTTGTGTCAGTAGAAATGTTGGTATCCAGTCCGAAATAATTCCAGGACACCCACTTCACTCCATCGAAATAATGAATAGCAGAGAGACCTTCATCAGTCACATACATCTTACCGGCATTATCAAGATACATAGCGAAAGGAGAAGCGAATCCTCCACCCCCTGCCACTATAATCGAATCAAGACTGTATATGCTAACCGAAATGTTTACAAAGGTATCGACAAAAACTGGAGTATCTCCCATACTGTCAGTGCATGTTACAGTTATTTCAAAATTATCCTCATTTAAAGGAGCTTTCCACCAACAAGGATTGGCGGTACTTGATTCAATCTGCAAAAACGAATCAGAGTAAAATGTGCCACTATCGCAAGACCAATCGTAATACATCTTGTCTTCATCAGGGTCTGTTGCAGCAAGTTTAAGATAGACGGTTCCTCCCTTTGAAACGATGTTCGGAGATGCTTCAATTGCATTGATAATCGGGTCCAAACTATCAGGTGGAACTGGATTCTTTGTGCAATTGAATAAAACAAGAAGAATTAAAAGAGGAAAAACCACGATCACAATCTTCCTAATCATATTACCTCCTTTTATCAATAAAGCTTTTACCAAAACTCATCATTCTAACATAGCATACTGCATTTTGCATGTCAAGAAAAAAATCAATGGCTGGTCCAGATATTATAGACCATACCTCCAATGAGACTCAAAACTCCAGCTGCAAGGATGGATACGGATTCATAGGTTCCCATCTTCAAGGAACTGACTATGAGAGTAAATAGGTCACCGGGATCAGCAGCTCTCAAAGCAGGGAAGAAAAAACCTACACGCACAAAATGCAGGAAAGTTCCAATGATGAGAACGATACCTCCCAAAACTGCAAAAACCCAGATTCCTGGTTTACGAATCAGTTTCAACAACCTTTTCAAAATAAATCCATAAACAATTATGGAGAGTGCAAAAAACAAAATTCCAATAGCAAAAATTATTTCACCGTAAAGATTGATTCTCATTTCTTACCCCTTTTTTGGTTTTACCACATTATAGAACCTAAGCGCCGCGACAAGGGATAATATCCCCGATAAAAAGAAAATACCATACGCAATCCAGCTTTGTGTGATTGTCATTTTCAAGAAACCTTTTACAACAGCAGCGTAAGCTTTTATGATTGCAAAGATAAGAATACCTGATGGTGCAATTATCATAAACTGCCAATCAGTTTTTTTTCTCAAAACGATTTCGTATTTCTTTGCAACAACACTGAAAAGGATAAGACTGAGCCATAGAATTATTGCGCCTCCAATCAAAAGAAAACTCGATATATTTTTCCAAAAAACAACCTCACTGGGCCATTGAGATGTGAGAGAAGCAAACAACATCAACAATTTTGTCATTAAGACCTCCTTGCCAATTAATTGGGATCTAACTCACATTATTCTTTATTTTTCACTTTTTATTGTCGTAAGCAGTTTGTCAACCATCTCCCTTGCACTTGATGGACCTATTAACATTGCAGACGCTTTTTGAAGTGAGAAACACAGTTTCTGAACTCCGGATAGTGAAGCCGATTTTTCATCCAATTTCATATCCGACATCTGATTTTCGAATATCGTATCACTAAAATCGCCAAGGTATTCAATTAAGATTTCTCTAATCTTCGCAAAAATAGAAGGATTCAAAATAATATCCTCTTTTGGAGCGATTTTAACTGCGAGTTTTTCTTTAGATATCTTCTTTGGTTTCTCGGCAAGTTTTAGTTTTGGCTTTTCCTTTGCAGGAACTTCCTTTTCCACTGCAATCTCTTTGGCTTCGGAAACAGCTTCGACAAAAATATTCTCGATATTCCTAAAAGGGACAATGTTCGAAAAAACTATTCCACAGTAACCCCCACTGTGTTGAAAAATGGAAACTCTCTTATCTTCTCCTTCCAGAAAGAATCTTCTAAATACCCCTCCACCCAACGCATCCATCGTCTGCGAAAGAACCAGTGCAATTCTTTTGATTCTCGAGTCAGGTACGCTGTACTGATCGGTGAATGAGAAAAGATTATTATCACCCTTGAAATAAAAGGCACCAAGTATGTCTTTATTATTGCTCAACTTCTGGATTAACGCCCTCATCTTCCGATTCCTAATTTCTCGATCACATTATGGACTTTTTTCTTAGCTTCAATTGCACCATGTGCTTCAACCGCTTTCCTGCATAAAGAATCTGTTATCAATTTTGAGATAGCAGCTATTTCTTCTTCTTTCACATCTTTGTCGAGAGTTCCCGTGAATGTTATAGTATTTCCATCGTATTGTATTACATTCTGTATTGCTTTTCTTTCATCATTTTCGCTAAATTTCTGTTCGACAATTTTCACCCATTCTTCTCTATCTTTTCCTTCGCTGAATTCATCAATCAATAGATTGATCTGCCGTATTTTGCTTTCGAGAAAACGCCCTTCCTGGCTTAACTCGACTGTAGGCACCTCTATTTTCTCCGTTTCTTTCTCTTCAACCTGCGGTTTCTCGGCTTTTACTACATCCTCTACGATTCTCTCGAAAGAAGCCTCACTTTCAATTTCACACCCTATGTAGCCATTTTCCTTAACTACGATAACTATTTTTTGGTTCTCCTTCTCCAGATAACTCAATCTTAAACCCTTTATTTCAAGAGAAGAAGCAACTACATCAAAACCTGAACCAAAAAATGCAGTAATGTCTTCCAGTGCAGGTGTTATTTTTCCTTGTTCTAAGATTTTAGAACCATCCTGCTGATTAACGGCAATACAACCGCTAACTCCATCGATACTCATAATTCTCTTCACAAATGTTTCAAACATTATTTTCTCGTTTCATTAAGTTTTTTAACAGCTACAGCAAATTTTGTTTTTGTTAACATTGGTCCAAATTCATTCTTACATTTTCCTTCCAGAATTTTGATCGCTTCCGAAAACACTCCTTCTATTTCACTCCTGGAGCTATCTATCTTCATATCTTTTTTTGCCGAAAGCGTGGAATCTCTAAATATGATATTTGCTGATATTACTTTCCCAACTTCTGTTTTATCCATCGTCGTCTTAACAACATCGATCCATTCTTTTTCGGCAACTCCAAGCGTAGAGAGTTCGATAAAAAGAATGTTCAAAAATTTGACACGTTCCCTGGTCGTTCTCTCAATTTCTTTTGGGTCGCAAATTAGATTTTTCTCCAAAAACCAGGCAACTGTTTTGTAAACTTCCAAAGCACCCATACCACTTTTTTCAATAACCTGCGTAATGTCATTCTTACCATCCATCAGGATAAGCAATTTCCAATCGTCCTTTCTCAAAGCAACCGCGTCTTCTGGTGGATTGGATGACTTAACAAGAATGGTATCGAAAGGCGGAAGTTTGGCTTTCAAATTGCTAACTTCAACCCTTCTTCTCTCTATCTCACCGATGAGTTTGGAAACTTCATCCTTTATGGTCGATTCAGTTGTCTTCTCGTTAGGATAAAACTCAATCTGCCCGTTAACGAAGATTGAAAGATGATACAACGCCTCTACTCCCTTTATTTTTCTGTACGAAGCGTGAACAACTTTACCTTTTGAAAAGTAAACTTCTCCCTTTTCCCTGTCAGAACGGAGTTCTATCCGACCCGTTTTATCGAACCTGGTTAATAGGAAAAAAATCTCACTTGCAGTAAAATCGGAAAGAGATGCAACGAGTCCCATTAGTTTTTATCTTATTTTCATTATTTTAACTTCATTATTGTTCAACTATTGAATTGTCCCATAGTTGTGCTAAGTATAGAAATAATTATACGGTTAAATACTGTCTTTGTCAAGCAAAAAAACGTAATTGAATCTTTTTGGTCATCTACTAACCTCCGGGATGATTCCAGGCCAAAGAAGCATATTTTCTCTTGACAGCACTAATTTTTCCTAGTTCCTTGTTACACATTTTTCCATTCTCTAACGATATGCAACTCGTTCTACGGATTTCACTCTTCAAAACTTCTCCAAACTCATCGAAGCTCACATCGATTGTGTTATCTAGAAGAAGAGCATTATCCAAGGAAAGCCCGGAAGAGAGTATCCTTAGGAATTTACTATCGGGATTCCTCAAAACCAACGAACCCTGGACAAGAATACTATTTTTCTTCCTGTATTGCGCAATTCCTAAAATCTTTCTTGCTCCTACCGTTAACTCGTATCTTGTTGTGGAACTGAAACATAGAGGATTCCTATGATTTTTACCTTCCCCCTTTCCCAAGTTATTGTATCTGTATCTCTCCCATTTGGCAGGGAAACCCAGATTGAGAAGTGCAGAGAGAAAGATTTTAGAGACTGCCCTGTAAGTTTCATATATAGTACCTCTACCCTTATCCTGAAAGAAATGATTATCTTTCTTAAGGATAAAACTGAAAGTGAAATCATTGGAATGCACAACCGCTCTTCCTCCCGTTAATCTTCTTACAACATCGATACTATTTGCTCTGCAGTAATCTACATCAATATCATCTATACTCTGCAATTTTCCTATTGTAATTGCAGGGGGTTCGAAACTATAGAATCTTACCGTTTCCGTCGAACTATCTTCGATAACTTCATCAAGTATTACCTCATCGACAGCCATCTGGGTAAACGCATCTTCGTCTTTCATTACAATAAGTCTCATATCTTGCCTTATTGCTTTCTTGTTTCTTTAAGTTTCATCTTTCTAACTTTCTTGATTCTTTCTTCAATCCTAAGTTTCTTGCCTTCTTCCTCGGAAATGTTTAAAGCTTGAGTGTAATAATCTATTGCCTTATCGAACAACATAACTGCTTCGGCAGAAAGCCCTGCCTCATAAAGAGCCTTAACCTTTAATAAATTGGATTCAAACAATTCTGATGATTGTTCGTACAGATCCATCGCTTCCCTAAATCTACCTATTTCCTTCTTGTATTCTGCCTTGAGAAAATATGCTTCAACCCTCAACCAATTTTTCCCGGTATTTATCAGTTTCTCCAGGTAAGATAAATAATCTTCACCTTTCCCTTCAAGGTATAGCGTTTTTGCATAAAGAAGTTTCGACTTTTCCTTGAATTCAAATATCTGTTTGCTTTTAACAACTCTTTCAAATGAAACTCTTGCCTCTTTTGGCATATTGAGTTCAAGATAGCTCTTACCAATTACAAAATCTGCATAATCTTTCATATTGCTTTTCGGAAATCTTTTTGTAAGTTCCTTTAATATATCAATCGATTCTTTGAATCTTTCTTTTGAAAAAAGTATATCGCCCATTGACAATAGTGCGGATTCCGCATATTCATCTTTCCCGCTTATAAGCTTGTTGAACATTTCCAGAGATTTCTCAAAATATCCTATCTCCAAATAACTACCAGCAAGCTTGAAGAGAACAAAACGTCCTCTCCTCTCATCCTTGAACAGATTGAGAAATCTTTCATACTCCCTAATCGCTTCCCAGTATCTCTGCAGTTGAAAATAGTATTCGGCAATCTCCAACTGCATGTCTGGACTTTTGGAGCTTTCAGGATATTTTCTAACAAAAACCTTACTCATCTCTATTGGATTGTTATAGTATCCCAAGTGTAACAAGCATCTTTCAGTTTGCAGTCTCACCTCGTCGAGTAGATTAGAAGAGAGTGTTTTAGAAAGAAGCTTACTGTAAATTCTGTATGCCTCTGCATAATCTTCGGTTTCAAAATATATCTTTGCTATCATATTCTCCGAGTGAGACTTCCATCGAGAGACAGGAAAATCAGAAATTATCTTTTGAAAATCATCATTAGCTTTATCATATTCATGAAGATAAAATTCGCTTTTTCCCCGTAAGTAGTAAATTCTATCCTTATCCTCAAGCTGGTGATCCAGAGCTAGCAGTTTCGAGAAATGATACTTTGCCTCTCTGTGCTCTCCCATATAGAAAAGAGAAAGCGCAGATAGCTTCTCTATAGTCCCCAGGAATTCACTCTCAGGAAACAGAACAAGAATATCTTTAAGAACAGCATAAGCATTCGAATATTTTCCCATTCTGAAATACGCCCACGCAAGACCATAAAGTGCCGGTTTCTTAAGCTCGATAGAGCTAACCAGTTTTGCATATTTTCTGTAATATTCTGTTGCACTTCCATAGTCTTTATGGAAATAGCTGCACTCACCCGAAAGAATTGTTACCAGCTTTTCGGTTTCCGTTGGTAGAAAAGTATCTTCTACAACCACCTGAAACTGCTCTATTGCCTTGTCGAACTCCCTGTTTCTATAGAATAGGTAACCATTGATAGAAAAAGCCTCTTTCATACCATTCGATTCTGCTTTTTCTAAAATGTCCTTCGATTCCTCTTGCTTATCTTCAATTCCAAGTGTAAGCGCATAGTAAAGTGCCGACTTTGGACCAAATTCATTATCGCTTCCATAGTTATTTGAAAGAAACCAAAAAAACCTCTCTGCTCTTCCATAATTGCCTTTTCTGAATGCAATATAACCAAGAGAATAAATGGCAAGTTTTAGCTGCTCATCCTCTGAACTTGTTCTACCAATTCCTTTCTGTTGAAGATTCACCATAACTTCAGAGAAGGTCTTCTCGCCTTTGTCAAGAGAGTCAAGAGAGAGGAAAAGTAATCCTTCTTTTATATGATAAAAAACCTTGTTGTTCTCATTTTCTTCCATGTAAATGAGGCTGTCAAAAACCACGATAGCCTTATTAGTCTTACCCAACCTTTGCAAGCACTCTGCCTTAATAAAAAGGAACTCACTCTCCTGTTCTCTTTCTCTTTCCCTTGTATCAATAACATTTATCGCTCTATCATAATTCCCAACTCTCATCATCGAGACAACCTTTTTAATCAAAGCATTATTCCTTTCTCTACTCGTAAATGAAAAATCATAGGCTAACTCGAATTCAGCAATTGCCCTCGCATAATCTTTCTTCTGAAAATACTGCTGACCTTTCCTCTGATGAAAAACGGAGCGATTGGAAATGCTCGGTACTACATAGGACCAAGCGTATGTGTAACTTGTTATAATGAGGATGCAATATAAACAAAAAAACATCTTTTTCATTTCATTCCCTTTATCAATGCCTTCCAAATACTCAATTCAAAATCATTAACTCTTTAGTAGTTGAACTCTGTAGAGATCGTAATAAAATCCCTTCTTTGAAAGCAGTTCATTGTGAGTCCCCCTTTCAACGATTCTCCCTTTGTGAAGAACAATTATATTGTCGATTCTCTCGATGGTAGACAATCTATGAGCAATTACTATGGAAGTTCTTCCTTTCATAAGTTTTCCAAGTGCATCCTGAATAAGAGACTCGGTCACTGAATCCACACTTGAGGTAGCTTCATCCAGAATAAGAATTTTTGGATTATAAGTGAGGGCTCTTGCAAATGCTAAAAGTTGTCTTTCCCCTTGAGATAGTGACACCCCCCTCTCTCTCACATCTGCTTCAAATCTGAGAGGTATCCTGTTGATAAACCTATCTGCATTAACGTACTTTGCAACCCTCTCAAGTTCATTCTCATCAATTTCCTGTTTGCTCAATGCTATATTTCTTTTTATGGAACCTGAAAAAAGAAAGACGTCCTGTAATACTACACCGATTTTCTTTCTCAGGAAACTTTTGTCAATTTCCGTTATATCCACACCATCAAGCCTTATTTTACCCTTTGCAAACTCGTAAAATCTCAGAAGGATATTGATTAGAGAAGTCTTCCCTGCGCCGGTCGCACCCACTATTGCAAGACTTTCGCCTGCTTTCACGGTAAATGATATGTCCTTTAAGACATAGTTTGCATTATTGTATGCAAACCAAACCCTATCGAACTGTATTTCTCCTTTTAAACCCTTAATCTCAAACCTTCCCTTATTGGATTCCAATTCCTCTTTCTTGTCTAGAAGCAAGAAAATTCTCTCACTTGAAGCCATAGCAGCCTGAAGTATGTTGTACTTTTCACTCAAGTCTCTTATTGGTTGAAAGAATCTTTCAACATAAGCAAGAAAAGCAACCAGTGCACCAAGTGTAAGTGTTTGTTCAATTACCCTTCCTCCACCATACCATACAATTAGAGCAACAGCAAGTGCGCTGATAATTTCAACTAAAGGTCTGAAAATGGCAAAAATAACAAGCTGTGACATATTGGCATTATAATTCTCCTTATTTATCTCCTCAAAATGTTTTCTATTTTCCTTCTCACGAGCAAAAAGCTGAACAACCCTGATACCGGAGATATTTTCCTGCAGTGAAACGTTTATCTTTGCAACGGTAAGTCTTACCCATCTATATGCTTTTCTTACCTTATTTCTGAAAATAACTGTAACGAAAATTATTATCGGTGTAACGACCATCGTTACCAAAGCAAGTTGCCAGTTAAGACGGAACATTATTATGACAACCCCTGAAAGGATGAAAATATCACTAAAAAGAAAAACGATAACATTTGTAAACATTTCATTTATCACCTGAACATCATTTGTTACCCTTGTAACCAATCTTCCGACAGGACTCTTGTCGAAAAACGAAACATTCAAGCTCTGAAGGTGTGAAAATATCTTCATTCTCAAATCAAACATAACCTTCTGACCTGTATACTGAAGGATATAAACCTGAACATAATTAAAGACAAAGGACAACAAGAGAATTAAACCAAAGAGGATGGCAAGACGATTGATACCTCGAATATCCTTTTTTCGTATGCCAATAATTTGATTTATGGTTAGTTCATTAGTCCTATCAGCTCTCAGGAAAACATAGTCTCCGTTTGTACACAAAATTTTGCCTAATTTAAGAGAATTCAAAATATTTTTATCGATTTGTTCCTTTTCAATAATGAAATATTTTTCTCTGTACAACCGCTTCCTTTCTAACTCATATTTCGTAACCTTGTCGATTTTTCTTAAATCAATGATATATCCGTCTCCAACCTTAAATATTGCTTTTTTGATTACGGTTTCATCCATAATCTTAAGGGCTTCCGAATCAACAAATCTACCCGGTGGAGTAATAAATGAATCTATAGCAATCTTGGTTATATAAGGAAGAGAAAGGCTAAATCCAGTAATGAAGAAAAGGAGAATTATAGATATAACGATTAGCCAGCTGTAGGGTTTTACAAACCCTATTAACCTTTTCATTAGATGGGCATCATAAGGTTTCGACAACTGCTCTTCTTGCTGGTAAAAACCGCCTCGATGCATACTAATTTTTCTCCAATCTTTCTCTCAGGATTTGCTTCTCATACAGATTGCTGTATACACCTGCTCTCTGCATAAGCTCATTATGATTTCCGTCCTCTCTTATCCTTCCATCATCGATTACAATGATTCTATTAATATTCTTAATGCTTGATATTCGATGGGTAATAACGATTGTCGTTCGTCTTTTCATTACAGGCATAAGAGCCTGCATTATCTTTTGCTCGGTTTCCGTATCTACAGAAGAAAGAGCGTCGTCAAGAATAAGGATATCCGGATCAAGTATCACAGCCCTTGCGATTGCAATCCGCTGTTTTTGACCCCCTGAAAGAGATATACCTCTTTCACCAATGACGGTATCGAATTTAATAGGAAAATCCATAATTTCATCATAAATCCGTGCGATCTTTGCCGCCCTGATTATTTCTTCCATACTCGCATTTGGTTTACCGAATGCAATGTTCTCCTTCAAAGTTAAGGAGAAAAGAAATGTATCCTGTGGGACGAAACCTATTCTACTTCTAATGCCTTTCACCTCATATTTCTCTATATTCTTACCATCAATGGCGACAGTTCCGGATTCAGGCTCCAAGACCCTCGGGATAAGACTAACAAGTGTACTTTTCCCTTCTCCAGTTCTCCCTACTATGGCAATCTGCTCCTTTTCCATTATCGTTATACTTACTGATTTTAGCACATAGGGTAATTCTTTCGAATATTTGAATTTAATATCCTTAAGTTCAATCTTCCCTTCGAGAGGTTTCTTCACGGTTATCGCATTGGGCAGGTTCTTTATTTCGGGTTCGGTCTTTAGAACCTCATTTATCCTTCCCATGGATGCTGCCCCTCTTTGAAGAATATTCACAACCCAACCAATCCCCATCATTGGCCAGCTAAGAATTGCGAGGTAACTTGTGAACGCAACGAAATCTCCTAAAGTAATTATATTGAATATTACCTGTCTACCACCCCAGAACAGAACAATAGCAGTGCTTATGCCCCCAAGAAACATCAAAAGAGGGAAAAAACCTCCCCAGATTTTCACAAGCCGCATATTCTCTTTAATAAAAAACTTATTGTACTTCCTGAAATTTTTCACTTCGAATGATTCTTGCACAAATGCCTTAACAACTCTGATACCAGATAAATTTTCCTGAACCTTATCCGTCAATTTGGCAAATGCATCCTGAACATTCTTGAATCTTGTGTGCAATGCTCTTCCCATAAAGAATGTCGATATGGAAAGCAATGGTAACGGAATTAGTGTATATAGAGTTAAAACTACATTTATCTTGAGCATCATAATTATGGCAGCAATGCTTAGGAAAATCGTATCCGTTAAAATTACAAGCCCAATCCCAATCGCCCTTCTAACGGCAAGTATATCATTCGATGCCAGTGCCATTAGTTCGCCCGTTTTAGTGCTATTGTAGTAACTGAACGAAAGAGTTTGAAGATGCGAAAAAAAACGATTCCTGAGCAATTCCTGAATCCTCATCGAGCTTCCAATGACGAAGTACCTCCAGAAGAACCTGAATACAGCAATCAAAACTGAAATCAGAACAATGGCAAGTGCGAATTTAAAAAGCAAAATACCTTGAATCTTCCCTGTGTTGATACCATCAACCGCATATTTAAGGATTCGTGGAATCACCAACTGCAGACCATCGACAATTATCAGTGCAATCACACCAATAATAAGTCTTGGAAGAAATTTAATAAAATATTTCTTTAATGTAGCAAAATGTCTCAAGAGTACAATAGTTTCAAATTACAATTTTCGTTTCTCTGTTCTTGCCTGCCAATGTGTTTATTTATTTCACAAAATCCTTTGACTCAACGGAGTTACTCCGCATTGACCATTACGCATTTCGCAGCCAAACCTTTGTAATACCATTATGTGAAAGCATTCTCCTATTACACGGAGTAAAGCCTGTGGCTACTTGCTTTTCTCTATCCTTTGTGATTCCGTCGCACCCCTTAAGAAAGTGATTCTCTTTTCTGCTTTATTTGAGAAATCAGTATCAGGATAATCGTTCTTTATTTGAGTATAAACACCTATTGCTTCTTCGTATCGATTAGTAAACTCCAGACATCTTGCTTTGGATTCCAGTGCATCAATTGTTGAAGGTGTGTCATTGTAATTGGTTACTACATCATCATAATATTCGATTGCATCGTCAAAAGAACCATTTTGTTCATATACGGATGCAATACCCATAAGTGAAGCACTTCCCCAGTTGTTGTCCTTTTTAAACATTTTAAGAGATTTTTCATAAAATTCAAGGGCATTGTTCATGTCACCTGAGAAAAAATACGAATTAGCCATTAACAGTGTTGCGACTCTTCCTGTTCTTGTGCCACCGTATTCTTTTACGATTTCCTGGTAAGCAATCACCGCTTCTTTGAAATTCGCACTCTCATAAAGGCTATTTGCATATAGAATTCTTATGCGAGCATTCTCTTCTGCTTTCTTTTTATTGCCAAAATACACCTTTATGGTTACCACAGCTACAAGTAATACAATAATCGCAAGTATAAGCCTGGATGCATTCTTTCTTGAAAACGAAATTAAATCTTTGGTCGTTTCAAGAAACCTATCTTCCTTCAATTCGTGCCTTGTAATTCTCTTTTTTCTGACAGTTCTTGCCATTACCTTCCTCCTTCTTTATCTGTTTGACTCATTTAATTCATAAAACAAACTGTCATAATTCCCTTCGCAGGCTAAAGCCTGCGGCTACACGTGTCTTCTTGTGCTCTTGTGACTTGTGCTCTGGTGTTGCGATTTGACTTTTTACTTTTAGCTTCTCTCTGATTCTGGTCTCCGGTTATTAGTGTTTATCCTTTATCCTTGCGGTTTATCCCTTTTCTCTGTGATCTGTGGTCTCCATTACTCCCATACTCCGTTTCTCCGGCTCGCTGTCTTAAGTCTCTGGTCATCGTTCTTATGTCTCATGTCTTGGTCTCTCATTTTTCTTTTCACCGATACTCCGTCTCACCATTTCTCCGATACTCTCATCACTTATCTCTCTTCTCTTTTCTGCTGTTTCTGGCGCCCCTGGGGTGACTCGAACACCCGACTCCCGGTTTAGGAAACCGGTGCTCTATCCTCTGAGCTACAGGGGCAGTTGAATTTTTTTCAAAACTATCACAAAAAAAACAAAGTGTCAAGAGAATTTAGCATGTGGAAAAATCTCTTGACAATGAGCTCTTAATATTCTATAAATAACTTAATGTATGCCAATAGCATTATTTGCGAATTTAGTCCGCAGAAAAATATCATAATATTTTTTGCACATGACAAATAGTGCATTGCCCGACAGATTATCAAATTAACTCAATGGATGAAAGGAGGTGAACATAGTACTTAACCTTTTAACAAAAGGAGATTTTTAAATGAAATTCTTAATCATTATTCCAGTGATTCTTATTTTCTCAATTAGTATCGTTATGGGTCAATCATCAGTTCTTAGAGTAGACAATATGATGATGTCAAATGGAGGTGAATCTGGATATGTACCTGATAATCCACCACCTATTGACAGTCTTTGCCTTGTATTTGCGGGTATAGATTATGGTGCGGATTTCAACTCGCCGCAAGCTTATCCACATGCCAAACATATAACAAACGTCAATGTCGGAAGTTATTACTTCCCAATCGTTATCTGGGAAACCGGAAATGCCTGGTCACTCCAGTCCCTCTACTCATACTGGGATGATATGTTCAAGTTCTGGTCCTATCCGGATAGTTTTACTACAAACCAGGGACAGGATACAGGAAGACCGGGAATGTGTTCGGATAGCCAGGGAACACTGCATTTTACCTGGCATCAGCTAGGTTCCCCCGATGGTTATGAGATATTTTATACGAGAGCCTTCCTGGATACATCTGCTGGTGTAATCCAGTACAATGTGGAAAGACCTGCGGTAATGATTTCCTCAACCAATGGCGAAGCATCTCATTTTCCATCGATAGCAATATACGGTGATACACTTATTATGATCGTCTGGGGATGGGGGGGTTCTGGAGCGGACCATGCGATTGGGTATAATTATTCAACAGACGGTGGTAACACCTGGGCAGGCTCTCAAATCGCTTATGAGCACAGCTCGATACTGCCTGGTTCCTGGATTCTTCCGACTGTTTCACCTGACCCGAACACGGGCGATATGTGGGTTGCAATATGTTTCGACATTTCAGGTAATGGAAATATGGACCTTGTGGCAATGAAGTGGGATGCGTCAACGGATATCTGGACAACGGAAACAGCTCTTCCGGGTCCTGCAAATATGCATCCCTATTGCTGTCCTGGAATTGCAGTTGATTACAATAGTATTCCTCATGTTGTATTTCAGGAAAATTTGACTACAACTGGAGGCTCTGGAGGTCTGTCAGGATGGAACCAGTGTGGTCCCGCGGGTTCGCTATATTATACTCACAAACAGGGAGGTTCCTGGGCATCACCCCAGAAAATCGTTATGACAAGCTGTATTCAGCGCTCTTACTGTGCCGGGTTTCCGTCTGTTGGAATTGCGGATGACAACACCGTTTATTTTTCGACAACACTGCCTGAGAGTGCATCGACCGATACGGGAGTATATGTTCCTTTCAATGTCCACTACGCAGAGATATCACCATATACCGGAGCAGTCAATTTCGGAGGAAAGGTGAGTGGTATACCAATACAGGATTCAATAAATGCTATCTTTGCACACACAACATACAACATTCCCCTTGATGGTCCTGGTATAACCTGGTGTCAGATGGCTAACGCTATTCAACCTTCTGATGCGTACTATAACCATAAGGATACACTGCTTGCGATATCTGAATCAAAAGATGTTGCCAGTTCAACACAACTCAAGCTTTTCCAGAACTATCCGAATCCTGTTAGTGAGAAAACGATGATAAGATTTAGCGTTCCTTCCAGAACATCGATTTCTCTCGATATCTACGATATTTCGGGCAGATTGGTCAAAACACTTGCAAGAGGTATTCCCGGTGCCGGCTCCTACTTTACCGTCTGGAATGGCACAGACAACAACGGTAGCAAGGTTCCCGGAGGGGTTTATCTTTACAACCTTAAAACAGGTTCATATTCTGTAACAAAGAAATTAATTGTTGTTCGCTAAAAAAGGTATATTCCCAAATACGAAAGGGGCATTCAATCGAATGCCCCTTTCTCTGTTTTCCTATTAGTCTATGGTTTAAGCACCACGAAAGGAACGCGCATCTCATTTTCATTCAAACCACCGTGTCTTGCTCTTAACTCGAATTCATCGTAAGGATAGGAAAGAAAATTCGTTCCTTTTGAAACCATAATAACATCACCGATTCTTTCCTTTAATCGTGATGACACTTTTTTATCTCCAAACAGTTCCAACGTAATTGCCTTATCACTTTTCAATATTATGAATCGATTAGAAAATTCTTCATTCAATTTTTCCAGAAATCCCTGCTCCATTCCGTTCCTCAGATAAAGGTATGATGCTCTGAATTCACCTGTTGGCGGCATCGTCAAACCCTTTAAAAACCACCTATACTTCCCTATATCGACCTTTGATGTACTCGGAGACTGCATCTGACCATGGTCGGAACCAAGCAAAATAAGTGTATTCTTCATACTTCCATCAAGAAAGATATCCTTCATAATTTTGAGGTAAATCTCTGTGCTGGCTTTTTCTTCCTCTGTCCTTGTGCCATAATAATGAGCAGCAGTATCGAAATCATCTATGTATGCGGTAACAAAAACATTTTTTCTTTCTTTATCCAGTATCTTTTTTACATTAATAAAAAGGTCAACGATGTTTATATAAGGAATGACTTCGGCACCTTTCAACATCAAAGTAGACAGACCGCTTTTATAGTATTCCATACGTGTAAATGCAAAAGATTTTATCTCTTTTTTTCCAAGTATTTCGAATATTGTTTTAACGGGCAAAAATTTTCTGGGATTGAAACCTATTTGGAGAAGTTTATCCCTTTGCTTAAAACCCACTGGACTCAATTTTATCATGTTAGCGGTAAGACCAAATTCTTTCAGGAGAAGTCTATATCCAACCATCCCGTGAACGGATGGAGTAACTCCCGTATAAAAACTTGTGAATGCTGCTACGGTTGTCGAAGGAAAAACCGATGTAACGGATTTAACATCAAATTCCTTCAGACAGCCTGATTCTATCAATCTGTTATAACCAAGAGAATCAAAGAGAAAAAGAACTACCTTTGAGATTCCTTTATATTTCTCTATAGAAAATATCTCTTTTTTTAGAGGTGGAAAAGCTGGTTTAACACCGAACAATTCAAGTAGGCTGCAGGGAATATTTACTATGGAACCACCTTTGTATTCCGGAAGACAAACGTTTTCCCCTTGAATTATCTTCTTCATAAATCAAGTCATAACACATATCTCTTTTACAATCAAGTGAAAAACTTACTCCCCACTTTCCCCCTTTGGAAAAGGGAGATTAAGGGGGATTCAATCCTACTCCAGAAGAATAACCTTCTTCGAAATTTCTTCATCTTGCACTTTTAACTTTTCACTTTTAACTTTTAACTTTACAAAATACACCCCACTTCTTACTCTGTTCCCAGCATTATCCCTTCCATTCCACATAAGAGCACCAGTACACAAGTCACCAGTCACAAGATTACGGACCAACCTCCCGCTCGCATCATATATACAGAGCGAAATTGGAAATTGGGAAATTGGGAAATTTCTATTTTCTATTTTCGTAATTTCGGGAATCTGCAACCTTATCTGCACCTTATTTGTGAACGGATTAGGCTGTGCTGTTAACTTCAAATTTCTGTTTTCTAATTTCGGCTTTCCCTCCTCCGCTCCCGGTGGTGTTGATATCAGTGACATATGTCTGTAATAACACTTTGCCGGTGGAGCACCTGATGGTAATGTACACCAGGTTATCCCAGGACCAGCGTGGGGACCTGTAAACGGAAAATTGTATGTCATATGCGGAAAAATCCCACCAATTAAACTATCGTTGTAATCAACGGATACAATGCCTCTTGGGATATTATATATCCCTTGCTCTGGAACGATTTTAGAATAAAAAACTTGGAATCCTGAACCGCTTGAATCCTGTGTAAATGTGAGGTAAATTTCATTTGTTTCAGTAATCCCAACAGAAGGCCATCCTGATGTTTCATCTGTTATTTGGTCAGGTGAACATCTTAATGTCTCCGGAGATATCCAGGCTCCACTGACCTTTCTTGTAAAAAGCAGCAAGCCGTATGGTCCAACAGACGAACTTGAACCTTGATTTCTCTGAAAAACGATTCCAGGTGCCCCATTATAATCAACGAAAACAGCAGGAAAACCATAAGGGAATGTATCCGGAGTTACAGCAGCGACTTCCTTCTCCCACATTCCACTCGAAGAAAGATAATGAAAGGTAACGATGTCCATAGCGGAATCACTGTTTGCATCGTAATTTGTCGCAGCCCATACATCACCCGAAGTGGGGTCGGGAGCGATGCAGTTTAGTTGGCCAGAAACTAACATTGTATCACAAAAGGCAGTATCAGCACCTACCCAGGTTGCTCCACCCTCTGTAGAATGATTCCAGTATAATACATTTCCTTGAGTCCATACAACATAAGGATTATCATTGTTCAAACACATTGCAGGATTAGATTCCTCGATGCCATTGGTTTCGGAAATCATAACCGCAGGTCTCTCTACATTATACTGGATAACTCCAGCGGCAGTATCAAGAAATGCCCTTGTATAAAAGATTTCATATCCATCGGGAGAACCTAGCTGATGCCATGCAAAATGGAGATTACCGTGACTGTCAGAACAAACATTTCCTCTTCCCGTATCCTGACCCTGATTAGTGGTAAAACTATCTGGGTAACTCCAGAATTTAAACATATCATCCCAGTAACTGAAGAGCAACTGCCCACTCCACGAAGCACCTGTTTCCCATATAATCGCAGGGGTATAGTAACTACCAACCATAACATTTGTGATATGCTTCGCATTTGGATACCTCATAGGCGAATCATAATCAATACCTGAAAAAATCAGACAAAGACTATCCTGTGGCGGTGGATTGTCCAGCTCCTGAGCCTCGATTGTTCCAACAAACATAATAATGAATAAAACACATATACCCACTAAATCCAAATGTTTCATCTTACCTCCTCTTTGACATTTGTAGTTCCCTTGTCATTCTGAGTATTCTTTTCCATATTGACCCCGTGTAATAGGAAGATGTCCTGTGCGTAATAGTATTACACAGGGTTGACTACGGAGGAATCTCTGATTTAGGTTCCACCATCACTTCAATCCTCTCCCTCAAAGGGAAAGGAAGAATTCGGAGTTCTATTTCGCAATGGAAACAAACCTTTACCCTTCTATAAACCTCCTTTTGCTAAAGAATGAATCTAATTAAAAATAGCAGGAAAATACATTTTTGTCAAGTAATTTTTTAATTCTCTTGATTTTAATTCCTTATTGTGTTATCGTCAATAAAATGGAGGGAAAAATGGATAAGGAAAAAATAACAAATGGAGACGAGAACATCTGTTCTGTGTGTAATAGTCAACTAAATGATGGTGACTTAGTAAAAGACAAAGAGGTATCTTTCTGCAAAAGTTGCTGGAATAAGAAGATCATAAATGAAAGAAAAGTTTTTTCCATATATGGTTTTTTCGTCGTGTTTTTCCTTTTTCAGATGTTTTTCTATATGCCTGCTCTGGTACACGAAACCCGAGGTTTCTCATCACTTACCCACATCGTTCTGTGTGTTATAATTGGTACACTCTGCGGAATGATTGCATACGAGGAGGTCTACGCAAGGATGTCAAGGAAGATTAGACCTTAGTAAATCCCCCTGTATCCCCCTTTAGAAAAGGGGGAATTTTGAAAGAACAGAATCCTAACTGTTTCGCCGTATAGAAAAGAGCGAATTCAAAAAGAGATAGAATGTTGCTATCTCCCCCTTTAGAAAAGGGGGAATTTAAGGGGATTTGATAAAAGGAATTTTGAGAAAATATGAGATGCTGAAACCAGTTCAGCATGACACAAACAGGTGGGTTTACCTGCTTCAAATGAGACAAAATCTGAAATAATGGTCTTTAACCGTGTTCACCCCGTTAGAGATTTCAAGTAATTAGGTTCATTTCATGTAGTTTCTAACGTGGTTAATCCGTGTCTAATATTTCCCTTGCGTTTTCTTTATTGCAGATAGCGCCATATCGACCGCCTGCTTGGGGTTTTTTGCCTTGAGAATAGGTATATCTATATTCCAGGTTGCAATCCCAACAACAGGAACATCGAACCTTAACGCAAATGCAAGTTCTGATAGTGTTCCGTATTTCCCTGCAATCGCAATCACTGCATCACTCGACCGAACGATTATAACATTCCTTGCCTCTTGCATACCAGTTGTTATCGGAATATCAACATAAGCATTTGCAGTTTCTTTATTATCACCCGGAAGAACTCCAATGGTCATTCCTTTCATCTCTTTTGCTCCTTTGCAGGCTGCTTCCATAACACCTCCCATTCCTCCACAGATAAGTATTGCACCTTTTTTCGCAATCTCTTTACCCACTATATATGCAACCTCAGCAATAGACGAGGAACATCTTGAGGAACCTATAACACCAATGATTATTTTCTTTTTCACATTATCTCCCTCTCTCTCAGGTTTAACTGTGTCTGTTGAGTTTTCACAGTTTACATAGTTTATTGAGTTTCTCTATTCGCTTTCGTAATTAGGTAATTAAGTAATTAGTCATTTCTTTTGCAGCGTTTGACAACAAGATTCTGAAACAAGTTCAGAATGACACTTTACAGCACGAAGTGCGTCAGTTTCACAGCACAGCGTTTAATTACAGCCGAAGGCGTTAGTTTACAGCGATAGCGTTTATTCACCATTGCGAAGCAACTATCCTTCCCTCATCTACCTTCCCATCCTTCCCTTCCAATCAATGGAACGAATGTGCAGCTAAAACTTGATTCCTCAACCATCTCTCCGTTCTGTTTTCGAACCACAGTTAGAATCTGGGAAAAACTGTTACCTATGGGAATGACCATTCTTCCACCTTCGACGAGTTGAGAAAATAATAATCGAGGGATATTCGGGGAACCTGCCGTAACAAGTATTCCATCATAAGGAGCAAACTGACTCCACCCAAGCGTTCCATCCCCAATCTTAAAAGCAATATTCGTATAACCCATTTTTTCAAGTTTCACCCTTGCTTTTTTTTCGAGAGCGGCAATCCTTTCTATGGTAAAAACATTTTCGGAAATCTCTGCAAGCACTGCTGTCTGGTAACCCGAACCCGTTCCGATTTCAAGCACTTTACAGTTTTCATCGAGCTCCAGCTTTTCGGTCATAACCGCAACCATATAGGGTTGAGAAATCGTTTGTCCATCCCCGATGGGCAGAGGAAAATCTCCGTAGGCAGTTTCGCGCATTGCTTCTTCCACGAAAAGGTGTCTTGGAACCCTTAACATTGCCTTCAAAACAAGTTCATCGGTCACACCTCTGTTTTTAATCTGATTCTCTACCATCTGTTTTCTCTTGTTTTTAAAAACCATTCCGGAAACCCCTTAGTATATCCCCTGTATGCTTTTTCATTTTGTCTACTTCCTTATAGTATGTGAAATCGAGGTGAAGCGGAGTTATTGATATTCTCTGCTTCTCTATCGCTTCGAAATCCGTTCCCTGTATATTTTCCCAGATAGGAGCATCTCCACCAATCCAGTAGTAATACCTGCCTCTCGGATCGACATTTCTTATAATGTCATCCCTGTAAATTCTTTTGCCAAGTTTTGTTATAGAAATACCTTTAATATCAGATGGAGATAAACTTGGAACGTTTATATTTAAGATAGTTTCTTGTAGTAGTTCCAGTTCCTTTAGAAATTTTACAAAACTACTGATGAAAATCTTTGCGGAATCAAATTTCAAATCCTCTCTGCCAACAAGGGAAATTGCAATTGACCTTATGCCAAGAATGGTTCCCTCGAAAGCTGCAGCAACAGTTCCAGAATATGTCACATCTTCGCCCATATTCGGACCATGATTTATCCCGGAAATTATTAATTCTGGAAGATTATCCTTCATTAATCCATGCACTGCAACCAGCACACAGTCAGTAGGTGTACCGTCGACGGTATATTCTTTCTCCTTTTTTTTGTTAATTCTCAGGGGAGAATCAAGCGTTAGCGAATGACTTGTTGCACTTCTCTCCTTGTCCGGGGCAATGATAAATACATCATTGTCATGTTCAAGTGCCTTTTTTAGTTGTTTCATTCCCTCTGCAAAGTAACCATCGTCGTTCGTCAGTAAAATTCTCATTCAAACAAACTCCTTACGGCAAGACTTATGAATCTCCAGGTATCTACTACCGGATTGATATAACTTGTTTCCTCTTTGTATATCGTGCTTATACGAACCCTTCCTATCCTGAAACCCATTCTCCCAGCTTTAATGAGCATTTCTGATTCCGTCTGGAACCTGCTTGTGACGAGAGGAACCTTTTTCAACACTTCACTCGAAATATATCTGAAACCCGACTGGCTATCGTAAACTTTCTGTGATGCTATAAGAGAAACAACAAGTGTTGTAACCTTGTTTGTAAGATATCTATCAATGGGCATATTCGCAAGTGTCATATCTCTGGTACCTATAAGTATATCTGCATAGTTAACACTTTTTAGGAACTTTTCTATCTCATCGGGATTATGCTGACCATCCCCATCCATTGTTATTATTCCATCATAACCCTGTTTAACGGCAAAAGCAAAGCCTGTCCGATGAGCCATTCCTTTTCCTTTATTGATTTTATGCTCTAAAAGGATAGCACCTAATCTTTTTACTATCGCTACAGTATTATCTCTAGAACCATCATCAACTACTATAATATCTTTCTTATCGAACTGCTTCATTTTAATAAACAGTTTTTCAATGTTGGATTCTTCGTTGTAAACCGGTATTATGATTGCAATTCTCATGCTTTCTCGGCCTCCCAAAAAGGCTCAAACCTGTACCAGTGCGATGGATACTTCCTGACATATCCCTCAAGGAATTTTACCCATTTAATCAAATCATCCTTGAATTCTTCTTGCTTGTAACCCTTACTTTCCATTTCAATGGGACTGCTGAAGATAACATCATATTTACACATTCCTCTCCTTATCGCAAAACATGGAACTACAGGAGCACCTGCCCTTAATGCGAGAATCAATGCACCAGTTGGAAATTTCATCATTTTGCCGAAAACGGCAATTTCCATACCTTGATTTGTGTAATCTCTATCTCCAACAATAGCAACAATCCCATTGTTCTTTAACTTTCTCAACGATTTTCTCACCGCCTCCTCAAGGTATACAACCTCAAGCCCTTGCCTTGTCCTCTTATTATAGAAGTATCTTGTAACAAATTCGTTCTTAAATCTTGTAGCAATTACGATTGCCTTGTAGCCGAGATAAGTGAGCAAAGCAGCGCCCCATTCCCAGTTTCCAAGATGTCCTGTAACAATTACTACACCCTTACCTTGCTTAAGCGCATTTTCTACATTCTCGAAACCCAGAGGTCTCACGAATTTTCTATAGGTTTTATAATTTATTTTTCTCATAATTGCAACCTCGTATATGAAGAGCGCAAAACTTTGAAATGTGTCAAAAATCAACTTTTCCTTTCGCCATTTCTTTAGTTTATCACCAAAAACATACGAAAGATTTTTCGCAACATTCATTCTCTCCTTCTTATAAACAACGAAATACGAAGCAGCCGAAATCAGCTTCGTTACAAAATATGCTAATCTTACAGGTAGCAAATACGAAAGAACTTCTATTATTATGTAAGAAAAACTTGCCATTCTTTGTTTATCTTGTTTTCATCCGCTAAATTTGTAATTTTCTCTCAGTCATAATAATTCACTGAATTTTATATCATAGAATGCACTGTTTAGCAAGTAGATTTTTCGAGTTTTACCCACGCTGTCTTAAAAGAAAGTTCTTGCAAAAAATTAACCCATATGTTAATATGCAAAAAATTTGAGGAGGTTAGTGTATCATGATGCTAAGATTGAGGAAAAAAATGTCAATATTTCTGTGGTTTGCAGCCGCAGCATTTATCCTTTTCATCTTCCTCCAGTGGGGGATGAATATATCTGGACAAAAGGACAACCGCAGAAATGTCGATACGATTGCGAAAGTAAATGGAATATCTATCAAAACTCAAACTTTTAGCGGAAAACTTGCAGATGATATAAATAGAGTCAGGGATTCTCAGAATCTTTCCAATATCGAACCACTTACGGAAAGAATTATCCAGGAAAATTCTTTCGAGGAACTTGTCCAGAAAGCGATTTTTGTAGGTGAAATGAATAAAAACAATATCAAACTAACTAAGAATGAAATAATAGAAATCATAAGGAATTCCCCCCCACAAGAGGTTCTAAATGATTCCACAATGTATACGAACGGAAAGTTTGACCCACAGAAATATTTGACAGTACTACTTAACCCCGCAAATAGGATGTTTCTTTATCAACAAGAAAAAAGCATTGAAGAAACATTTCCCATAAGAAAACTACAGTTGATGTATTCTGCAGGAATTAAGGTTACACAACCGGAAATTTTGAAATTCTACCAGGAAGAAAGTCTAAAAGTTAAGGTTAAGTATATACCTTTCAGAATCGAAGATTATATGAACAAAATCACAGCTACAGAACAGGAATTAAACGACTATTTCGCCACTCACAAGGCAGAATTTAAAATAGGAAAGGGAGTAAATCTCAAGGAAATCTCATTTGAAGTTAAACCTTCTCTTGCTGACGAAATGGAAGCAAAAAGAGAAATAGAAGACATACATAATCTTTTCGAAGGTGGAATGAATTTCGACACACTTGCAGCAATCTACTCCCAGGATGGCAACTCGAACAAGGATGGGGGAATTATAGGCTTTGTCAAAAGAGGTGAATTACAACCAGATATGGAACAGGTAGCTTTTTCCCTTAATCTGGGAAAGGTCTCCGAACCTTTTCAAACATCCCTTGGCTGGCAAATATTGAAAGTAACACAAATCAAGAGGAGTGAAAGGGAAATTAGTCATATTTTGATAAAAATTGTTCCAGGTTTTGAAACCGTATCCAGACTTAAAGAAAGGATAGAAAACTTCAAAAACCAGGTAAAAGAGTCAACTTTTAAAGCAGCTGCCGAATCATTAAAACTTCAAATAAATGACTTAGTCCTTTACGAGGATGACGGTGACCTCGTTTCAAACATAGGACGGATTGTAAATATCAACAATTTCCTGTTCAATACACAACAAAATGAACGGGAACTTGTCGGACCTTTTGTAGGATACGATGATAATCTCCATCTCTTCTTCATTGAAGGATATATTCAACAACGAACTGAATCCTTTGAAGAAGTAAAAGATAAGTTACTAGATAAAGCAAAAAGAGAAAAGGCTCTTGAACTGGCAAAACAGGACGCACAAAACTGCTTTAACGAAATTAAAAACGGCAAAACTTTAACTCGGGCAGCATCATCTTTTTTAAAAAAGCCAAAGACAACAAAATTTTTCTCAATGAGGGATTTTATTCCTGGAATTCCATATTCATCGGAATTTTACGGACTCTCTTTTACACTTAAACAGGGAAATATCGGAATGACTTCGACAGATAAGGGCACTTTCATCGTAGAACTGCTTGAAAGAAAAGAAATCAATAAGGATAATTTCCAGAAAGAATCTCCTTCTATTATCGTACAGGTATTTACGGATAAGAGAAATTCTATTCTCACATACTGGTTTCAAAAACTACGTAAAAATGCAAAAATAGAAGATAACCGTCCCCAGGTTGATATATATTAAATTGATCGATTGTGTCGAACTCGATCGCACATCCTGTTTAGTTCTCGGTGCGTATTTACGATAACTGATGGGCTACCCTGACTTAAATGCCGAAAAATATCTTATAACAGGTGCCAACGGATTTATAGGAAGTCATCTCGTAGACTCACTTGTTAAGAAAGAAAAATCTATCAGGATTCTTGTAAGGGAAAAAAGCAATCTTGAAAATATTGAGAAACACATAAGAAACAAAAAAGTAGAGATTGCAAAAGGTGAACTCACAAGTGAGGAATCGCTCAAAAGAGCAGTACAGGGCTGCACGGTAATATGCAACATAGCAGCTCTCACAGACTTATCAGCGTCAAGAAAACAATTTTTTAACATTAATGTTCGATCACTAAAAAACCTGCTCGATATAGCTTCATCGATTAAGCTCAAAAGATTTGTGCATATAAGCTCAATCGGGGGATTCACAAAAAACCATTCTTCGATAAACGAAGAAACTCCGCAGAATCCAATCAACAACTATGAATTGTCAAAGGTCTTAGGAGAGAAAATCGCTCTTATGTTTTGGAAAAAACATAGATTACCGATAACAATCCTCGAACCATCTGCTGTTTACGGACCCAGAGCTAATGTCGGATTCCCTTACCTTCTGCGAATGCTTAAAAAAAGAATGATGAGATATCCAGTAAGTGAATATACTCTCCTAAATTTAGTATATGTTACCGATGTTGTTGAATCTATAGAGCTTGCAATTGAGAAACAAGTGGCAATAGGAGAAAGATTTATTATCGGAGGAGAAAAATCCTATACATACAGGGAAATCGTAGAAGCTGCCGCACAGGAACTTGGTGTAACAGCTCCCAAAAAACATATTCCCCTATTCATTGCAAAATCCTTTGCTTTACTGAATCAGTGTTTCTCAAAAATCAGGGGGGAAAAACCTGGACTTGCAATGGATTACTTCGATTATATAACTCAGGATATGGTTCTTGACATTTCAAAGGCAAAAAAATTCCTTGACTATAAACCACAAGTGGACTTAAAGAAGGGTATGAAAGAAATGGTGAAGTGGTATTTGAGTACTCGCAAACACGATGTTAGATGAAGTGGAGTTCTTACTTTGCGTGTTTTCCACAGTACTCTCACACCATCTTGCACAAGTCCCACCATAAAGCCCACAATATGTAATCAAATCTTCCGGTTTAATAATTCACGTCCTTATTCTTGTGAGCATTTCATATAACATCCTATGGACAAAAGAAGTTGCCGAAGGCAATTTTTGGAAATTTTTCATTTCCCTTTTATCGGCTTAATTTTTAAACATTTAATCTTTTCCTTTCACACGTGTCTTAATCAGGAGGTAGCGTGGTATACGATTCATGTAGTTACGGTATGAATCACCGTATTGTTCCAGGCAGGTTTCTTCCTCCGCTAGAGTTCTAAAGTGCCCGAAAAATCTAGAGATAATTAGTATGAGTAGTGCAAGCCACGAGGCTACAGCAATGCAAATCCCAAAACTCGAAATAAACAACATGAGTACCTGCGGATGTCGGGATATTTTGTATAAGCCTTTGGTAGCTGGATGATTGGGTGGTATGTTTTTGAAATCAGAAAGTGCAGAAATGAATCCAACCAGACCAAGTACAAATAAGATAATTCCGGGAATGAAAATACCGGACTTGATTTTTAATGGGCTAAAAATTATCAGAACTAAATAAACAAGAACCGATACCCTCCCAATAAGATAAAAAGCTCTCTGCTTTTTGCTCCATCGGGATCTATTGTAATGAAGAAGCTTGGCTCTAACACCCTTTGGAAATGTCAGAAGAAAAACACCGTATATCAGGTATAGAAAACATAACAGGACCCATCCATTAGCCCATCCTATTTCAAGTGAGGGAATCAGTTCCATTTTCTACCAGCATAATCTTATTCCACCTACTTTGATAAAAACTTTCTCAATATAAGACCAATTTGCGACTTTCCCCTTATAAAAGAACATTAAACAAATATCCCAAAATTATGATTTGTGGAACTGTTATAATTGGAAGCCACAAAGCAGTTCTCTTGCCAATATTGGACCAAATCAACCCTATTTCTGTATAATCCGTTGCTACCCCTGCCATTAAGAATACAAATGAATTACCAAAAGCTGCAGTCTGCCTAAAAATTTCAAATGCAAGGGGTGATGTACCTTCGGAACAAATTTCTATAATTGTTGCTAAAACTAACGTTACAACTAATCCAGGTAAAGTGGCACCCATATAATTCATGAAGAAATGTTGAGGAATATATGTTCTGGCAAGCGACGCCAAAAACATCCCAATCAAAATCCACCACAAAACCATCTTTGTCAATCCCCAGGAACCTTTTAAAACACCAATTGTGTCATTCTTTAGATTTTTTTTGCTAAATTCGTACTCTTTCCATCTTCTTTTCACGTCCCTTAAAATTGAAAAATCTTCTTCGACTTCAACTGCATATTTGTTACGTTCTATTAAACATTTTCTATCCAACATCTGGAAAATTAAACCGGTAATTATGGCAATGATAATTGCAAATCCAACAAATAGTAACGCTTTTACTCCAAAGAACCCAAATAATATAATCGTGATGGGTAAATTAGCCCACGGCGATGCCAGTAAAAAGGCAATAACTGCTGGAGTAGAAGCACCTTTTTTATAAAGTTCCATTGATATGGCAAGAATCCCATGCGAGCAAGCAGTCATTAGAAAACCTAATCCAACGGAATAAAATATGGTTCTTTTTTTATGTTGAGCTAAATATTTTGAGATATACTTTCTGGGAACAAAATGGTCAATAAATCCTCCAAGAAGCAGACCAATTATGATAGCCAACCAGATCATTTTGACATACTCATAGAAAGAAAAAATTAAATCATGGAGGATTGTTATGCCAAGATAATCAAGAATGAAATGAATTATTTGAATTATGGCTAAAGCAAAAATAACAATGAAAATCTTTTCGCTATACCACTTTTTATGTTCACCTGAACAAACATAACATTTTTCCTCTTCTATTTCTTGCTGTTCTTCATATTTTCTAATACACGCCTCAGAGCAAAAATAACGGCCATGAGCCTTTATCGTTCCTTGCATTCCACAAATTGGGTCTTTCTTATCTATACGATTTCTCATATCTTCAACCAGAACCTCTACTGTTTATTTTAGCGATACTTCTTCTCGTTCTACGGCTTTTAATAGAGTATAATATAGTAGGGTTGAAGTCAAGAATTATTTTTAATGCTTATCTGCTTAACTCCCATTTTGATATTTAGCCTGAAAGTTTGTCATTGCGGGGAGCGAAGCGACGTGGCAATCTCATCTTTAAGTAATTGAACTTTAAATAGTTAACAGCGAGATTGCTTCGCATTTGTGGAGCAAGCCCCGTGTAATAGAAAAAAGCAAATTCAAAATGAGAGGGTTTATCGCTACTTGATTAGAGAGTGGTGAACAGAAAAATGGCATACATCAAGGTAAATATACCTATGATGTCCCCAAAACTCGTTATTAGCGGTATGACAATGTTGCTCGGGTCTAATCCAACCCTATATGAAAAAGATGCGAGCAGGAAATCAAGTGTAAATGACGAAAAGACTATGACAAAAAGGGTAAAACCTGTTATGAGTAAGAGAGTTAGCAGTGATGGAATAGCAACACCGGTTACAATTGCACCTATGTATGTAACGAGAGCCGCCACTGGAGAGATTGCTATCCAGAAACCGATGGCTGCCCAAAAATGGTCCACAAGATATTTGTTAATCTTGAATGGACGAAAGAATCCGAGATGCATACCAGAAGAAAATCTCGCTCCGAAAATCCCTCCAATGCTGCCCGATTTGGCAATCACCTGGGGGACAAGTATCAAAAGTCCCGGGACCACCAGAAGACTTTTTTCTTTGTAATGCAGAATAAATCCTGAAAAAATACCGAGAAATCCGCATAGATAGAGAACCCCAATGCTCTGTTTCACAATCACTTTAAATCTATATCGAAGAGGAAAGGCTTCTCTTCGTTTCCTCCTTTTTCTTCTTCTTTTGCTTCTTGCTGCATTGGTCGCCAAAAGAATGGAAAAAACGGACAGTGTAAGAAACCAACTCTCTTCAAAATGAATTCTTTGAACCAATATCGAAGCACCAAAAATGGCAAGAATAGAAATAACATCTCCGAGCATGCCTAAAAGTGGGGCGACAATATTATCGGGATCAAGGCCTTTGTTAAACGAAACAAATGCAAGAACAAGCGTAAAAGGTTGAAGGAATAGCGTAGCAATTACAGCGGAGATGAGAGCTATGAGGAGAAGATGAACCGGACCAATACTTGAAAGCCCAAAACAAATTGAGACAAAATGTGCTGCTACTCCGATAACAAGCGCAACTGCTGCAGTGAGCGAAAAGGAAGCACCAACATTGTGCCCAATAATTTTGTTTAACGAAAAGTGTTTTTCGAGAATTCCCAAATGAAGCATTGTAGATACTCTTGAACCAAGAGCTGTCCCGATGTTACCCCTGAGGTCCATAATCGACGGTATGAGAACGATCAAACCAGGTATCATTTCCATGGCATAAGACATTTTACCAAGAACTGAACCTGCGATGACTTCACCTACTGAGGTAACAAGAAGGATGGGAAGAGATTGAAGCAAAATCTCAAGCGCTACATTGCGTCTTCGGTTTTTTCTTCTTGTGTGTTTTGCAATCTTTTTTCTTTTCTTTTTCAAAAGTATATATGGGAAGGAATTACAGCTTGTATTCTTTTCAACTTCCTGTTATATCACTCCTCGCTTAGTTATTCTTTGATTTTACATATTTCTGAACTTTCTTTATCGAAACATCTTTGCCCTTCACCATCAGTATGTCTTCGGCAAAAACCTTGGTATTTCCATCAGGTTCGGTGAACCATTCATTGCCTCTTCTGATAGCTATCACATTAAAACCTGTTGCTTCGTCTATCTCTACCTGTCTAAGTTTACAACCATCGAGCAGAGAATCTTTCTCAACTATAAGTTTCATAGTTCTTATTTCTCGCTTATACGCCAGTCGAATAATAGGATGAATGCCTACATCTCTCACTACTATTTCTATAAGGTCATCTATGCCGTCCGAAATTTCCTTGGTGGCAACACCTATCTGCAGAAGATTGGCTATCTGTGGTAATTCTCTATCTGAGTTTCTCGTCAGTTTACTAACCACAAGCGCTTCGATTCTAAGGTTATAGCTAAGATCTCGGAGTTCACTCTTGATCTTAGCAGCTTCGTGTGCAAGATCCACATCATCCTCCATAATTGCAGCAAATCCAAGATCAACCATCAATTGACTTAAATTCCTCATTCTTACCAATATTTCCTTGATATTTTTCTGTACCATCTTACCTCCTGTCAAATATTTTCCTAAATAATCGGCAAACACCGTTATCAAATCGTTGCGAGCAAAAAACATTGTCCTGCTGATTCTGCAACAAATTCATCTTGACATCACTCGGTTTAAGATTTCCTCGTTTCAGCATTTCAAAAGTCTTCGAGAAAACCTGAAATAAATCCAGGGGGACAGTTTGTGGAGCAAGCATCACATCAATATAGCATTAGTAATATCTTTTAGTTTTTCCGTGTCGTAAATCTTAAGCGAAGCAACTGAAAGAGTGTTGTCCTCACTTATGCGTATTCCAATCCTGTATTTCTTTGAAAACTGCACAAGTGTGTCAGCAAACTCTTTACCGAAATAATCGACAAAATCCCTACTTCCATAAATTATTATGTCCTTATTTTGCAGTACCTTTGCATTCGATTCAAGTCCTCTGATCAGTCTTAATGAAAGATGAATTCGAGATTGTACATATCCTTTGCCTTTACAAACCGGACAAATTTCAAAAAAGGTTCTCGATATTCCAGTGGTTACCCTTTTCCTTGTCATTTCCATAAGACCCAAGCTGCTTATATCGAATACCTTGTATCTTGCTCTGTCACCCTTCATAGCCTTCTTGAATGCAGAAACAACCATCTGGTTATTCTCTTCTGTTTCCATGTCAATAAAGTCAACAACTATAATTCCACCAATGTCTCTTAAACGTAACTGTTTTGCTATTTCTACCGCTGCTTCAAGATTTGTTGTTAGAGCAAGTTTTTCAGGGACTGAATCCACCGAAGATTTGCCGCTGTTAACGTCTACTGAAATGAGTGCTTCTGTGGGTTCAATTATTATGTAGCCTCCACTCCTAAGTCTAATTGTCCTATCCATAATCTTGTCAATTCCTTCCTGTATTCTGAATGTTCGGAAGATTGGAGTTTTCATGCGATATAATTTCACCCTGTTTGCCATACCAGGTGTCACAAGATTTACGTAATCAACAACTTCTTTGAAAGTATTCTGTGAGTCAACGACTACTTCATCAATTTTCTCCGTAAAAAGGTCTCTCATTAGTCTTATCACAAGTCCGGCATCTTTGTGAACGAGCGCCGGTACGTTTTTTTTCATCTTTTTCATTGCAGTTTTTTTCATTCTTGTCCATATTCTCAAGACATTTTTAATATCCGCTTTGAAATCCTCGGTATTTCTTCCTTCCGCAGCAGTCCGAATTATGAATCCTTTATCTCTTGGTTTATTTTTCTTTACAATTTTTATTATTCTTTCTCTTTCCTTTCTCTCGGGAATTTTCCTTGACACTGCAACCCTGTTACTCATAGGTGTTAGAACAACAAACTTTCCCGGAATCGAAATGTTCGTGGTTACCCTGGCACCCTTATTTCCAAGCGGGTCCTTTATTATCTGAACCAGAAGTTCATTCCCTGTTTCGATTTGCGGTTTTTCTAAAGTTGGTTTATATTCTCCGTCGATTTCAAGGTCATTGTCCTCGCGGATGTTCGACAGAGGAAGAAATCCAGCTTTTTCAACACCAATATCAACGAAAGCAGCTTGCAATCCTGAATGAACGGATACTACTCTGCCTTTGTATATATTGCCCACAATTCTATCAATGTCTGCTCTCTGCACAAAAAATTCTCGAAGTTCTCCTTTCAAAACGAGAGCAACCCTTACTTCATTCACGGTCGTACTCAAAATTATTCTGTTCATAGCCATATTTCCTAACTCCAATCCATTTAATTGGTAACGCAATCTGGCGTATACCATACGGTATGTAAAATACTCTTTTCACATGCGAGAAAAATTCCCGCGCTCGATATTCGATTGTTTAACATCTCATTATTTTGATTAATAATCGAAAGGGTCAATCAACTCACCTTGTTTTTCTGCAAACATTCCTATTCTTTCCATACTTTTCCCCGATATTTCTGGAATACCAAGAACACATAGTATCTCCTCGATCCTTACACTCCTCTCGGGTAGATACTTTAGAAAAACATTCAACATACCATTTTCATTGACCACTGAATGAACAAATGGTCTTAGGTCAAATTCTATTTCCTTTTCCCCTTTTCTTCTTGTAACCAGAATACTATCCCTGCTCATAAACTCTCTTATCGTTTCCTCTCCTATTTTCGTTGGAAAAATTCTGTACTGGATTAGTGAAACTATTTTCGTAAGTGATGGTGACTTAATGAAAACCGGTTTTGTATCCAAAATCCTTATTTCTTTCGGCAGCACTCCATTCAACATAGACTTCACATCTCCTGAAAAAGGTTGTTCAAAGAAAAGATCGAAGAACTCTCTGTTGCTCGATACACCGAGTGGTAGAGCAGGTCCAAACGCAATCTTGGGACGCTTCCTGAAACCTTTCGTATAAGCAACCTTTATGTCTGCCCTTCTTATTGCTCTCATAAACAATCTTATTGTATCAAGGTGAGAGATAAATTTCAACTTATCGCTTTTACAGAATACCATCCTCAGCCGTTTCATTGACAGTTGCGAGAACGTAACGCTTTTCCTTTTCTTTCGTCCAAATTCCGGAGAAACTGTAGACATTGTCTCAGACTTACTTTTTCCCATCCTCCTCAACTCTTCTTCATCGCAAACTCCACAGTCACAACAAACGGAATGAAAACAATCCTCGCTTGCTTCTCCCAAATGTGTTTTCCTCTCTTCCTTCTCCAGAAATTCGCTGTTAACACCCGTATCAATAAAATTCCAGGGAAGATTCATATTTTGCTTTGAAGCTGTAAACCGATATGGGTCAATCCCAGTATGGTCAAAAGCCTTTTTCCACAGATCGAAATTGAATTCTTCACTCCACTCTTCGAACCGAGAACCTAAACTCCAGGCAGTCCCGATTACTTTAGAAAGGGATTCATCTCCTGTTGAAAGAACGGACTCCAGAAAGGCAACTTCAGGTCTTCTCCAGTTTACCTCTACTCTTCTTTTTCCCAGTTTACTAACTATATAATTTTCCTTCTCTCTCATAAGCTCAACCGAATCCTGAGCAGCGCGTTGAAAAGCAGTATGCGGTTTTGGAACAAAAGGTGAAATACTAATTTTTAAAGCACTTCTACCTATGACCTTCTTAATATCGCCAACCAAATTTATCAATCCATCTATATCCATCGAGGTTTCAGTTGGCAGTCCAATCATAAAATACAGTTTCAGTTTACGCCAACCATTTTTTATTGCAACTTCGCAGGAATTTAATATTGCATCATCGCTAATGTTTTTGTTGATAGCCTTCCTCAATCTTTCTGTTCCAGCTTCCGGTGCAAGAGTGAGAGATGATCTCCTTATATCTTTGAGAACATCCGCTAATTTCTGTGTTAACGCATCACCTCTAAGCGAAGGTAATGATATTGAAGTATTGGGAAGTTGGAATTTTAATGTGCCTATTATGTTTTCAATCCTTGAGTGGTCTGATGCTGAAAGCGAAAGGAGAGAAACCTCGCTCCAACCAGTCTGCTTTATTCCGTTTGAAGCAATACCTGAAATATCACTGACCGACAATTCTCTCACAGGTCTTGTGGTATAACCTGCCTGACAGAAACGACAACCCTGCGTACAACCTCTTCTAATCTCCACCGTCAGTCTATCATGCGTGATGGGTATGAATGGAACTATGGGCTTGGAGGGATACATCTCCGGTCTGAGATTTTTGACATATCTCCTTTTAATAACATCTTTCTCCGTGTGAATTGATGGTACGTAAACGCCTTCAATACTTGCCAAAGCACTAAAAATGTTTTTCCTTTCTGCACCTTTAAGTTTAGAAGAATTAACTACCTCAATAATTTCTTCTATTACCTCTTCGCCTTCTCCAATGACAACCACATCGACAAAAGCCGCAACAGGAAGAGGATTATACATAGCAGTACCGCCTGCAATAATGATTGGGTGCTTTTCATTACGCATATATGAATATATTGGAATACTTGCAAGGTCGAGAATATTCAACATATTGGTATATGTCAATTCGTACTCAAGACTGAATCCAATTATATCAAACTGCGACAGTGGAGTCTGTGTCTCCAGGGAAAAAATGCCTATTTTGTTCTTCCTCAGTACTTGCTCAAAATCTGTCCACACAGCAAATACACGCTCACACAATGCATCCTGTCTCCTATTTATAATGTCGTAAAGAATTCTAACTCCGTAATTGCTCATCCCAATCTCGTACAGGTCAGGATAAGATAGGGCAATTTTGAGAATGGAAGGTTTGTGTTCCTTTATTGAAGCGTTAAACTCTCCTCCAATATACCTTCCCGGTTTCTCAACGGAGAGGAGACGTTTTTCTAAACTCAATGGATAATTCAAGATACTGAAGTTGGGTTAAGTCTATTTAGTCTATTCCTTTTGCTGAATTGACATAGTTTACCGAGTCTATAGGGTTTTGCTCTTCTCCCCTCGCTATTCCGTCTTTACGGAAACCTCTTCCTCTATACCTGCTTTTTTTAGCAATTCGTTGTAAAATCCAATTACGTTTTCTTGAATCTTTGCAATATCCTCTTCCCTCAAATGCCTGAACCTTCCCTGTCTTGAAAGAAATTCCTTTACTGGTCGTGCATTCTTGATAACTTTATTTACTGTGTACTTTTCTCCATTTTCTATCTCATAGATAGGAAAATAGCAGGTTGAAACAGCCAGTTTAGCGAGCTTGATCGTCTCCTCAGGTAATGATTTCCAACCCGCTGGGCAGGGACTTATGATATGGAGAAACTTTGTTCCCTTGAGCTCCTTTGCCTTTTTCACCTTTCTAATGAAATCTTCAGGATAAGCTACACTTGCTGTTGCCGCATATGGAATCCGGTGTGCAGCCATTATTCCCATCATATCCTTCTTTGGCATCTTCTTGAAATGTTTAACAGGTGTTGTCGTGGTCCAGGCACCATAAGGTGTTGCGGAACTTCTCTGGATTCCTGTATTCATATATGCTTCATTATCATAGCAAATGTAAATGATATTATCATTCCGTTCTGCGGCTCCAGAAAGAGCCTGAATTCCAATATCAAAAGTCCCACCATCACCGGCCCAGGCAACCACATTTGTCTCTTTCCTTCCGAGAATATCAAGACCTGCCCGAATACCAGAAGCAACACAGGCTGCAGTTTCGAATGCTGTATGAAAAAGAGGAACTTTAACCGATGTATGGGGGAAAGGTCCATCTATCACAGACCAGCAACAGGCTGGAATATCCAGTATTGTATTTTGTCCAAGTTCTTTAAGGGCATATCTCATACAGAGTGTTGCACCACATCCCTGGCACGCGAGATGTCCCGACATAACAAGTTCTTGTTCTGGAATCGAAAGCTTCATACTCTCACTCCTTTCCATAAGATATCTTTTTCTGGTTTATCACTTTGCATCGTATCATTTATAATTTCTTTTATGTCTTCAACGGTAACATCTCTTCCACCTATACCTGTAACGTATCCCCAGAGAAGTGGGGAATCTTTACAGTTGAATAAGGCAGATTTTACTTCCTGCGCAAATATCCCTCCATGACCGAAGGAAATATTCCTATCGATAATGGCAATTTTTTTTCTGCCGAGTAACAGCTCACGTATCTCCTCCGATGGAAATGGTCTAAACACCCTCACTCTTAGAAGACCGACCTTCTTACCTTCCTCTCTCAGTTCATCTATTGCAACATGCGCTGTACTTGCTATTGTGGAAGAAGCAACAAGCACTAAATCAGCATCATCCATCCTGTATTTCTCGACCATTCCATATTCACGTCCGAAAACCTCCCCGAACTCTTTACCCGTCTCTTTAATCAGACCTTTTGCATCCTGAATAGCTTCCTCAATTTTATACCGGAGTTCGAAATATCCGTCCGGTCCGGTCAATCCACCGAATGTATGTGGTTCCTTCGGGTCAAGTTTATACTTTGGATTGAATGGTGGCAGGTATTCATCAACAAGTTTCTGGTCAGGAAAGTCAACCACCTCGGATGTATGAGAAAGTGTAAAAGCATCGAGAACTACCATACTTGGTAACAACACCTGTTCGGAGACTTTGTACGCCTGTACAACCGTGTCAAGAACTTCCTGATTACTCTGTGCGTAGAACTGGAGACAGCCCGTATCCCGCTCAGATAGACTGTCGTTCTGGTCAGTCCAGATTGTCCATGGCGGTCCCATTGCTCTGTTTATATTTCCTAATACAATAGGCAATCGCGCACCAACAGCCCAGTGTATCATCTCATGCATAAGGGCAAGTCCCTGAGCGCTCGTCGCAGTGAAAGTTCTCGCTCCTACAGCCGAAGCTCCACAACAGGCAGCAAGTGCAGAATGTTCGGATTCCACTTTGATGAATTCAGCGTCAAGTCTCCCATCTGCGCATATCTCTGAGAGAAGTTCAACTACCTTAGTTTGGGGTGTAATTGGATATGCAGCAATAACCTGCACTCTGGATATCATTGCTCCATAAGACAGGGCGTGATTTCCCATAATAACTTGTTTCATTTCCCCTCCTCTACAAGAGATATACATTTTTTCGGGCATTCCTCCACGCAAATTCCGCATCCCTTGCAGTAATCATAATCTATCACGGGTTTATCGTCCTCAATATATATCGAAATATCAGGACAGAACTTCCAGCATATCATACATTTTATGCACTTCTCATAATCTATAACCGGTCTCACATTGCGCCATGCACCTGTCTTATTGAACAACATAGTGTCAACCGACATTGCATTTAAGGGAATATCCCTGGCACTTTTATATATGATCTTTTTTTTAGACATTATTCCTCCTCAAACTTAACAGAATCGTATGCTTCTCTCGCAGCTTTAGCGTTGTCTTCGGGTTTTATAGGAACAACTTCTTTTATAGCTCCTACCAGTGTATCCAGGGAGACAACTCCTGATATCTTTACAAAACCTCCCAGTATTGCTGTATTTACGATAGGCGAAGCCTTAGAACCCAAACCGTACTTGTTAGCAATAGAGTAAGCATCTACAGTTGCAATCCTGTAGTCTTTAACTAAGTCAGGAAAATCAGATGATTTCTTTGTAGTATTGATTAGTATCCAACCACCTTTCTTCAATCCATCTGTCACATCTATTGCATCTATCAGTGTAGGGTCAAGCACCACTATATGATCGGGATTGTAAATCTTTGTACGGACATATATCTCCTTATCATCTATCCGTGTAAAAGCATAGACAGGTGCACCCCTTCTTTCAACGCCGAATTCAGGAAAGGACTGCACATATCTTCCTTCATTTGCAACAGCAATTGCTAATGCTTTTGAGGCTACCACAGCACCCTGACCTCCCCTTCCATGCACCCTAATTTCAATCATAGATTCTACCTCCTGTATTTAGTAATTTAGTAATTTAGTAATTAAGTAATTTAGTAACTAGGAATTAGTAATTGGTTATTCGTCATTGGTCATTGGTCATTGCGAGTCTTCTTACATAATTTCTGTCGAAGCACTCTCATAATTCTATTTAGAGCGTATCACCTGCCCTGTATGCCACGTAAAATACATTCTTGCATGATATCGTAGTGGTCATATAGGGTTTACAGCATGCAGTGTGTTTTTTACACTTCATCCTTTATCCTTAGTATTTGTTCCTTTACTCCGATACTCTTTTCCCACTTCTCTCATTCCTCTTCTCTCTCCATTCTTCCCTTATCCCCACCTGATAAGTGCTGAACCCCAGGTAAAACCTCCCCCAAAGGCATCGAGTAGTATTAAATCATTTTTCTTAACCCTACCCCCCTTTACTGCCCAATCAAGTGAAATAGGTATCGTCGCTGAGGAAATATTACCAATCTTATCTATCGTCACCATCGTTTTCTCCCGCGGGATGCCAAATCTCTTTATTGTTGCATCGATGATCCTTATGTTTGCCTGATGGGGAATAAAAAGTGCGATTTCTTCTGGCTTTACACCTGCAATTTCAAGAGCCTTTCCTGCAGAAAGGGCCATTTTCTTTACGGCGTGCTTAAACACTTCATTACCTTTCATTTGAATGGTGTGAAGATGCTTATCAACGGTTTCGTGACTTGCTGGCATTCTGGATCCTCCGGCAGGTTGAACTAAAAGCTCCCCAAGCGTTCCGTCGGCACCCCAGTATGAAGAAAGGATACCGGAATCATCGTTCGACTCTTCGAGTATGACAACCCCTGCACCATCACCAAAAAGCACACAAGATGAGCGGTTATCCCAGTCAGTAATCCTTGTTAACACCTCTACACCGCCGACAAGAACCCTTTTAGCAGTTCCTGCCTTAATTAAACTATCTGCAACAATAAGAGCATAAAGAAAGCCAGAACATGCAGCACTTACATCAAATGCAGGAATACCAGGAATACCCAATTTTGAACCAACCCAACAACCTGTTGATGGGAAAAGCGTGTCTGGCGAAATAGTTCCAATAACAATTGTATCTATGTCCTTTGCATCGATGTGAGCTACCTTCAGCGCCTCTTCTGATGCCTTCACAACAAGATCAGATGAGGCTTCGTTTTCAGAAGCAATATGCCTTTCCTCTATTCCTGTCCTCGTTTTTATCCACTCGTCGGTCGTATCGACCATTTTCTCCAGGTCGAAGTTCGTTAAAACCTTCTCCGGCAGGTATGAACCTGTTGCGATTATTTTTGAAACCTTCAACATTACTCCTTTACTGTTTTTGCAGCAAGTGCAATGGAAAGAAACTTCGAATCTTCTGAATCTGCACGTGATGTAAGAATGCAGGGAGCACTTGTGCCCGTTACAAGGGCTGCAAGCTTTCCTTTTCCTAACTGAGTAATAGATTTATAAAAAGCATTACCTGCTTCTATACTAGGAAAAATCATTATATCGGCATCACCACCCACAGGGCTGTTAAGTCCTTTTATTTCACAACACTCTTTGCTCACTGCAACATCGAGTGCAAGAGGACCGTCAACGATTGCACCCTTTATCTGACCTCTTCTTGCCATCTGTGAAATTATCGCAGCTTCAATCGTTGCTCCCATTTTCGGAGAGACCTTCTCAGTTGCAGCAATAATTGCTGCTTTTGGTTTCTCTATGTCAAACATATGAGCGATCTCTATACAATAATTAAGCATTTGCACCTTCTCTAAAAGATTGGGAAGCGGTATAACTGCTACATCAGCGGCAAAAATGAGTTTTGGATAATTCGGTGAGTCAAGTACTGCTACGTGACTCAAGATTCTACCCGGAGGTAACAAACCCTCTTCTTTGTCCAGTATTAATCTCATATAGTAGGCGGAGCTGATTAAACCTTTCATAAGAATCTCTGCTTCCCTATTTTTAACCATGAGAAGCGCCATTTTGCCTGCTTTAAATTCATCCCTCTCATCAATAATCTGAAAAAGGCTGAGGTCAATCTTTTTGTCGAGTGCGACCTTTTCTATCTTTCGTTTATCTCCTACAAGCGTAATGTCAACAACATCTTCTTTTACTGCTCTCTCCGCGGCTTCTATTGTATGAGGATCATTTCCATTTGCTATCGCAACTCTTCTGTTTTTTGAGCTTTTTACCGTTTCAAGCATTTCGTCAAGTGTTTTAATCGGCATCTACGAACCTCCTCTTAACAAACGATTAAAATTTCTGTTTAATGTAACACATTAAGGTAATTATGTCAAATAAATTTCTTTATTTTGTTGTCTAAAAGATGAAATAGCATATCACCTTTCCCAATATTTACTTCAATTTTGTCTTTGAAATAATAAGGTGGTAATCCCGGGGCGCAGAATTGAGCATTCCAGAAGTTTCTGACTTTTCAAGGCAATGAGCGTTTCAGGAGTTATTCTCCTCCCAAGGCAACGACCGTTTCTGATGGGAAGGGATGGTGATGTGAGAGGAAGAAATGAGCGATTCAGAAACATGTGGTAGTGGTGCCGGGGCGCAGAATTGAACTGCGGACACCAGGATTTTCAGTCCTGTGCTCTACCAACTGAGCTACCCCGGCACAACAGAAATCTTATAACACAGCGAAAAAAATAAGTCAAGAAAAAAACAAAATTGACAGGGATTGGAAGAGAAATCAAGAGATATAAATCCAATCTATAATTTCCTGTACTGTCAAATAAGACGCTGATGAACGCAGATTTTTAGGATTTTATGGTTTCGGATGATTTAATAATTGTAGTGGAAAAGCATTATTTTTTCTCGTGCGCATATCGTTAATATGATTGCAACCAAGAAGCTGGCAATAAGAATTAATAAATTGCGATTAAATTTCGATATGGTTAATGTCCAACGGGTATGTGAAGTCGCCGAAAGCGATTTGGGTGAAGGCTGCAAGCCTGAGCCAGATACCCGCTTGTTATCGGAAGGCCAGCATAAACTCATCTTTTAAGCTTCCCAATAAATTCTTCGGTTTTATAAACCTTATCGTATTTCTCTTTTCTAATTTCTTTGCTTGAGAGAGCTATCTTTATTCTTTTTGAAAATTCTCTGAAATCTGGGTTTTCATTTGCTAGTTTATTCATAGTATCCCAATCTAACTCGTTTTTATGCTTTGCGGGTAAAATGACTTCTGAAGAACCTGGATCGTCTATATCTAATCTAACGGCTCGAATATGCGTAGTGCGGGATTTCAAGGCACTTCACTGTCAAACCGCTATATTGTTTATTAAATGCACTAAACTTTAAATTTACCAAATCGCCCCGCATTACGTATATTTATTGTTGTGTTTTCGTGCTTTATTCTCCTCAGTCTGCCTGTGCGATGGGGCAGCCATACTCTTTGACAAGTTTTGGTCTGTGCGTCGGGCTTTTTGAGCGACTTGGCAATGTGTATGGTTGCGATGGGTTGGCTACCAATCAGGTCTTAAGAATTTCATTTCTCTTTCATGTTCAGCTCTTTTGTGATGTTCTGTTATTTTCTTTTTCAGAAATGCTTTAATTGGAATCATTGCTAAGGTGTCTTTTGATTTATTTACAATCTCTAATATATTCTCCCATCTTTTAATATACAATTCTCCAAAATTTACTTCGCCAACCTGAACTCCAACATTACCAACCCAATCTATTTTCTGAAATGTCTCAGGTTGTGAATTTATTTCTAAAAAATAAAGAAATAGTTCCTCAAAAAAGGCATCGAAACAATGTCTTATCCCATCAAATATTAGGTTTAGCTTCCGATAATCATTTTTATTTGTTGCAAGATATTGTTTAACAAATTCCTTTGCAGTAATTAACTGTTCGTCATTTAGTTCGTTAAAGAAAATATTAATCGAATGGTCTCCAATTCCCAAATAAGGATTTCTTTCAATAACTAAATCTATTGACTCTTCAATAATTCCAAAATTCAAATTATTATTCCAAAGGAAATTGAGTTTTAATCTAGTATCTCTGTTGCTCAATGAATGGTCTGTGTAGTATTTTGAAACAAAATCTTTTAAAAATTCAGGACGAGTCTCAAATATTTTTGCAAATCCTTTTCCTTCAAAATCAAAAATTTGCGAATGATTAGTATTGTATTGCTGAAAATATGAACGTTTTATTAACTCATAATCATTTTCAAAAAGGTCTATGTTTTTTTCAAACACATCGTCTGAATATGCAATAGTGATATTTAATTTATCTATTTTATTAGCAACCGTTTCTAATATATTCTTTGATATATGTTTGTCAATTAGGTTGAACTTTGGGTATAACTCTAAATACAAATAAGCATATCTATCAATACTTTGAATTGTAGCAAATAGCTTTGTACAATAGTGTTCATTAATATAAGAATCAGGCAAATAGTTAAAGAAGTTTATGCGCCAAAAAAGTGAATTTTCATTATCCCATTTTTCAAGTTCATTCCAAAGTCTTAAACACCATTCATCTGATTCATTAGTGACTGTTTTAAATGACCTATACAGTAAATGTAATCCTGACGGATAATTATTCAATATTGTTCTCAGAAGTTTAAAACCAATTTCTGGATTTTGCAAGAAATTCTCTTCAACAACAATATCTATGGATTGACTAGCCGAAAAATGGTTGTTTTCTTTTATAGATTGAATGTTGCTAATAGTTTTTAATAATTTATCAAATTCCGATTCATCTTTAAAAACAAAATTTTTCCTTATCTCCTCAGATTTGAGATTGTCATATTCTTTCCAATTATCAAATTCAAAGTCGTTTTTATCTCTTAACCTATTCCAGTCTAATTTGCAAAACATGGAATACTCTTCAGTAAGAAACTTTTGCTTCAAATCACGATAAGACCTATTTGTGATATTTTCTTCCCTGTCATTCCAATAAATCATGTCATGCATAAAATAAGCATGTTTGAAAATATTAGGTGATAACTTGTCAGAAATAAATGGTATCAAAAGACTCAAATCATAATCCATTATCTCAGGAACTAAATCATGATGAGTTGGTTTAAAATCCTTAATTACATCAAATACTTCATTAGGAAAGGTTTCGTAGCTTTCAAAAAGTGTTTCCCATATTTTAGTTCTTAGTTTCTTCGTGACCTCATAAAATGGTAATGGATAATTATACCATGAAATCGTGTGCTTTCTTCCACCATGTGTTACACTAAAAGTGTGTGCTAAAAATGTTTTTGCAAGAGCAAAAAAGGCAGGGATATAATGAGGCTTATTGTTGTTGAAATTTTCTATTAAAATATCGATAAAATCAACCTGCCGTTTGAAACCGATTCTTTCGTCTGGTTCATCAAACATCAAGTTTTCTCGGATTCTCCTAATAAATTCAGGAAGGTGTTCTGGTTTTTTCCTGATATACTCAAACCCTAATTCTATTGATGGTTTAAACCATTCTGTTAAATGGTTAAAAAATCTTGAAACAAAATCAATTGTTTGTTCCCTTTCATAAACAAAATCATTGGTGTCATAATGTGTTAAATAAACAGGAGATTCAGGTTCTGGTAATTCAGAAGTTTTATTGTAAAAATATGCTATTGTATCCTCTGGTTTATAAAACCAGAATAAGTCAAGAAAATTAATTACCGCTTCTTCATTTTCCGATATCGACTGCAAATAAGCAGAAAGGTCATGGTCAATCTTTGTAATTACATTCTCATAACCAAATGAGTTATTTGCAGGAATTATTGAATCTTTAAATCGAGACTTCCAATCCGTGAAAAAATTATTTAGCAATAGCCTAAATGATAGTATATTGTCTTTGATAAAAACTTTATAGAAAAAATAGGTTGCCATTACCTGCTCTGAAATTCGGGCATGATTATATTGCACTTCGATTAATTCTCTTTTATGCAACTCCTCAATTGCCTCATTAAAATCATAATAGTCAATTTCGAAAAGTTTTAATAAAGATTCGATGAATGCTTTATCATTTCTATTGATTGTAAAACAAAAGGAAATTATGCCTAAAACCTTTAATATTGTCTTGTTCTGGAATAAGTCAAAATCCGAAATAAACTTGTCGAAATAAGAATCAAATAAATCAGATACATCACCCCACAAAAATTCTGTTTGTTTTTCATTTGCTAACCTAGCTGCCATTACAGCTAGTCTTGCATTCCCATCGCTAATTTCAACTATTTTCTTTTGATACTTATTATTGAGAATTTTAAACGAATCACTTGCAATTATTTGTGTTATTTCTTCATCTGTAAATCTCTTGATGTCTATAATATGATTATCTAGGTCATTTGTCAATTTATAAATATCATTAAGAGCATAATTTCTAACTGTAATTATGATTTTAATCCTTCCTTTTCTGTCCTCCTTAAACACTCCTAAGATTTGAGTCAAGTTAGAAAGTTGTCTATTTGCGTCATCTATTAATAAAATATAATCCTTATCGACACTCAATTGTATTCTTAAATCTTCAAAGATGTCAACATCTTTTTTTGCAATAGCATAAGATGTATACGTTTTATTTTTTTCGATAAATTCCTGAATGGCTTTAATTCCAATTTTTGTTTTCCCAACACCAGGGGCACCAGATAATAAAATCAAGTCACCTGTTTTCAGATAATCAAGTATTTCTTGAAGTTCTTCGTTCCTATGTAAAAAATCATTATCCAGTGGCGTGGATAATTGATTTGCTTTGTTGTTGTATTCAGCAATAAATTTGTCAAAAGGAAGTATCTGTCCTGTATCAATTGGTATTCCTAAGAAATCTCTTGATAATAAAACATATTTAGACAAAATATCAAGTGCTAATGTATCAATACCAATAAGTTCAATCCTTTTACTTTTTGATTCTACATATTTTTGGATTTCAATTTCTTCCTCGATTGTTAATCTAGAATTAAAACAGACAATGATTTGATACAATTTTTCAGGAGACACTCCTGTTTTTGATTCATCTAGGCATTTATCAATATCATCTATAATTTTTGAAACTTTAGATTCAGCCTGTGTTGTGTATTCTATATATGCTAATTTATTATCCTCCAGTCTGACAAAACTATCAGGAGTACCAAGTACCGTTTTTTGTTTACCTAACTGACTTCCTGTTCTATTCAGGCTAGAGTATTCATTCTCTCGCAGAATCAAATAGGCATCACATAGATTTTGAAATCCAGCGGGGTCAATGGCAATTAACTTTTGCTCTATAAGTTGAAGTCTTCCTGTCATAATTTATATCGTTAGGTTGTGCGTCGGCAAAAATTTGGCTCTTTTGCAAGCTGAAGCGTTAGCATGTGGGATTGGGCTTGCAAATGTGCCAAATGTGCGTTGGCATTAGTTGCACTGTCTCTCTTTGCATGAAACACAACGATCAGCTATAAATTTTGGCGGGCAAATTTACCCACTTCATTATCAAACCGTACTGTTGTTTTATTTATTGTTTTTCGTTTCATATTAGCACTTTCCGCCCGCTTGAATTTATAGCATGTTACCAACCGTACTTTCTTATTGTCAAAGAATCGGTTTTAAATCACCATTTTTTAGTTGAATCAGTTTTTCTGATACAGATTTCAATTCATTGTCTGATATTATGTTGTCTCTGTATAGTTGTCTTAAAAAATCATTGACATCTAAACTATCCTTTTTATTATTACAAGTCCTACAAGATGCGACTAAGTTTCGATATGTGTTTTTTCCTTCTGGTCTTGAAATAACATGTTCAAGTACATAACTATCTTCTGTCAGTTTTTTAAAACAATAAAAACACTCCCAATTGTCCCTTTCCAAGATTTTAATTCTATTCTCTGGAATTTCAAAAAAGTCAATTTCTTCTATATCAAGTTTGGAGTCAACTGAATCTTTTGTATTAATAACAATCCCGTCAATCTCGGATGGATAAAAAACTTGTATTCTTTGTCCTTTATGTTCAGATGCAATTGTTTTAATAAATCCTTTGTTTTCAAGTGATTTCAAACGTCCATAACAGGTTCCTTCAGACATTGGAGTTCCTTTCTCACCGACACCGATTACCATAGTTTTACGAATGGATTTAAATCCGAATAGTCCTTCGTCATTTCCCAGTAATCTTGTATGTCTAATCAGATACATATATATCGCAAATTCATAAACATCCATTTTTGTTTCTGCGAAGTCAATTATATCATTTAAATGTTCTTGTATTTTTTTCTCCATTGTCTGTATTTTATATCATTGCGCGTATGGTTGGTAACGTTTCGGTATATCTGATGTTTGCCGTAGCGTAGCGGAGGCAAATATGGGTGGAGGCTTTTGTATAAAAGCCGTAACCAGATATGCCGTGTTATATGATGTATGCTTTTCTTTTTGTCTCGCCTTAGCGAGACCACTTTTCTGTAATTAACAAATTTTATTTTTGTCTTGGCGTAGGGGCAGAGGGGCTGGGGGTGAATGCCCCGAAGCCAAGACTCCTTAATTTATGTATAGATAGTTGTTAAAATATTATTAATTTTATTAATGTATTGTTGATCTTCCTGTTTTTCAATAACTGATTGTTTATATAAAACATAGTAATTTAAAATTTCTTTTTTGATTTCTTTGTCAAGTAATGTTAAATCAAGCATCATGCCTTTATTAATATCATTTGGCTCAAATTTTTTAAGACCATTGCCATATTCTCTTCTATTGTCTTCGAAAATTTGTTTCGCTGTATCAGTTAATAGATAAGCGAACAATAAATCGATATCTAAAGCCTGAAATAATGAATCTTGAGTTGGATAGATGCAGTGAAAAGTTGTTAAATTTGAAATATTTGCCTCATTTCTAATAAATTTTAATCCATTACGATTAAAAACAGAAACCCAAATAGGTGCTGGTGGTCTTTTTTCAAGAGAATACCACGGTGTCCTTTTCGATGTGAGAAATTTTTTATGAATTTCTTTTTCTTCTCCAAGTTTTATATATTCCTCAACTTTTTCATCATGTTTATCTTTAGCATTAAAAAGAAATATGTCTTCATCAGAATGAATCATTTTTTTAAAATTTTCTTCTGTGAAAAATGGATTTTTAATTTGTGCAGATTTTGTTATACAGGGTAATAAATTGTCTATTGGAATATTAAATTTTTCTGCTTTTGATTTATTGAATGTAAAATATTCATTAGCACCAGTTGCAATACCACGCATTACTTTGCCAAATTTAGAAAAGGGTACAATGTTTTTGTATTTATTTGAATTTTGTTTTTGATAATAAGTCCTCCATTTTATATCGGGATTCAATGTAATAAAATTTATTGAATCTTGATCAACAAAATTTGGATAATTTTGAATAAGTTCTTTTGTCGCATCTAAGTCATCTAAGGTCGATACATTACTAAATTTAACCGCTTTGTCATTCTTATCATTAGCAAATAACAATATTGATGCTGTTGTTAAAGCATCATCAAATACATTTTCCTCAAAATTGATTACAATAATATGTCGTAATAATTTATTTTTTATCAAATATGCTTTTACTAATTTACCATAGTCAGAGTTTAGAAATTCTGAAGGGATAATATATGCAGCTCTGCCATTATTATTTAACTGATTGATTGATTTGAGCAAAAAAAGAGCATATAAATTTGTAAAACCATTTAATCGTAAAGATAACCGCTTCTCCATTTCATCTAAAATGCCTTTATTGTCGTAATCATGAAATTTAAAATAGGGTGGATTACATATAATGCCATCGTATTTATTATTCCAGTCATTATACATGTAATCCCCTAAGAGAAGATTAACCGAATTGTTTTGAGAAAATATGGTTTTTGCCTCTTCAAAAATTTTAGGATCGATTTCAAACCCTTTGATATTTAAATTGTTTTTATAGCCAAGCAGTGTTCTTGAAAAAATGCCCAAACCAAAAGCTGGTTCTAATACAGATTTAAGGTCTTTGTTTTTAAGTAACCACTGTGCCATCAAGTCTGCTATTTTTGCAGGTGTGAAAAATTGAGCATATTTTTTTCTATGCTCTAATGAAGTAGTGCTTGAATACAAATTTTCAAAATTATTATCTTTCATGTTTTATCAAAGCAAATTAAAATTCTTTTTCGCTTATCCCGAGTATTTGTCTAAGATTTTCGATGTCTAAATATGCTGTTCCACCATTAAATGTAACATAAAAAAGTAATCTCCCACGATCCATTTCTTTGCGAACACTTTTATGCTCTGGCTCATCAATTTTGTATGCAATCTGAATTCCAGATTTTGAATTGATTTTTATGGTTGTTTTATTTTGATTTTTTGTATCTTTTTCAACAGAAAAAATAACTCCTTCATTATCTGGATTGGATATTATCGAAAGAATTTGCTCAAATGAAATACCATAAACCTTATCAAAAAATACCTGAAAATAAAAATGTGGAACATCAAATGTCTCTATCCACTTGAAAACGACTTTTATATCTTCAACTTTTGGAGTAATTGAAAGATAATCTCTTTTTTGAATCTCTTTTATGGCGTGTTTTAATTTTTTGAATAATTGGTTTAATTCTAATAATCTATCGCTTGAGCTCCAGCCAGGGACTTTAAAATCAACTGCTCCTAAAGACTCTTCGGTTATCCCTTCAATAACCGGCAAATATTTTCTTCTTGCAGGGTGTCCTAATTCTTCTATAAATTCTGTTAATATCTTTTCTTTTGTTTGCAGAGCAATTTCAGTAAATTTAGTCGTTCTTTCTTGCATGGCATTTTCATAGCGATCAATCAAAAAAGCACTTGAACGCACCTCAATTCCTGCTATAGCCTTTTTAACATAGTTTGTTATTTCGCTATGTGAAATTTTACTTATATCAAAGCCTAAAGTATCATCAAAATCTTCTTTTTTAAAAATTAACAAATCAGGTCTTTTTCCTATCGTATCTAATTCGTTTTGAAATTCTTGATAAAATGTATCGAAACCTTCTTCCCCAGCAACTAAATCGTCTGATTTACCATATTTAACAGCAATAAAATTTTTCGATGTTTCATTAAATGCCCTTATAATCAAATTTTCAGCCCAATCGCCTTGCTCTTTGTTTGTAATAAAATTAGATGAAGCTTGTGTTGGGGTTCGTGCTGGGTCTCGTGGGATAGAAAAATCCACAAGACTTGCAGGTACATTTTTAGTTAGTTCGGTAATTTTTTTAGTGTATGTCATACTTTTATATTATAGTTAAATAAAATTATAAATAAAACCGTTTTCTGGAGCGTAGCGGAAGAAAACACCTTATACCCCCCCTCTTAAAAAAATAAAAATAAAATTTGTTCATTATAGAAAAGTGTTAGGCGTTAGCCGTAAAAAGAAAAGCATATTTCATATAACGATTGTGTATATTCTATTGTGCTTATACCGCCAAAATAGAAGGATAAGCACAATTGTTTATATTTCTCTTTTATCATTTTACTTTCTATCCACTTTAAAAAAAATCATCAACAGGATTTTTAATTTTATCTATTGCTCTTTTGGAAACATGAGTATAAATTTCCGTAGTTTTTGAACTATTATGACCCAATAATTCTTGGATATATCGCAAATCCGTCCCTTGTTCAAGCAAATGTGTTGCAAAACTATGACGCAACATATGAGGAGTAACATTTTTCACAATTCCTGCTTTTAATGCTGCTTTTTTTAATATATTTGCCACACTTGTTGCAGAATATTTTCCACCTTTTTGTCCTTCGAAAAGATATTTTTTAGGTTTATATTTTTTATAATATTGCCTTAGTAGTTGAAGTAAATTACCTGATAACAAAGAGATTCTATCTTTTCTTCCTTTTGCACTGTTTATATTTATAACCATTCGAGCCGAATTAATATCCGAAATTCTAAGATTTAGCAACTCACTTCTCCTTAGTCCTGCTGAATATATCAACATTAAAATACACTTGTGTTTTATGTTGTTACATGAATTCAGAATATTTTTTACTTCATTTTTACTTAATACTTTTGGTAGTTTATGTTCTTTGTTAGGACGGTGAAGTTCGTAATATTGTTTTTCTCTACCAAGCACTTTTTCGTAATAAAATTTAATAGCATTTATTCGTTGGTTTTGTTGACTGATAGAAATATTTTTTGATTTTATCATCTCTAAAATATATACGTTTATTTGATTTGTTGTTACATCCTCTAATTTTTCATTATTATAATAAGCACAATAGTCTTTGAAATAATTGCAATATGTTTTTATTGTGTTTTTGCTATACCTTTTTTGAATTAGTTGATTTTTATATTTTTCTATAATTTCATTCATTGCCATTCTCTTTTATGTAGAACATAACATTCGGTGTACTAATGAAAACAGCAAATGCTGCTTTCCATAACTACCTAATATTATGTGCTTATTATTGGTTAACTGCCTACTAATAAATACATTACACATTATTTCCTCCCTTTTAGTTTCTTACATTATGTTGCTCAAAATAGCAACCTGATCTCATAGTAAAATAGAAGACAATGTTGGCACGAAAATTTTGTTTGAACTCATTTTAGAATTCTCTCAATTCACTTAATGAATTATTCTAATGTTAAAAGTGTATTCTGTCAAGCATTTTTTAAAAAGAGATAACAAAATTTCTAAGAATGTATGCTCTATTGTCTGAATCACAATTGGGTTTTTATTTATCAATACTTAAAACCACGCAAAAACGAAGTTGTGCTATGATTCTTCGAAAACCGTATTTATCTACCTCCAATAACCAACAACAGGCGAGGTATCCTGCCTCGCCTGTTGTTTGATGAAACTCCGAAATCACTTATGATTTTTTTCTTCTTTAAGGAGTTTGTCAAAGTAAGCTCGGATAAAGTCTTTGTATTCCAAAGGATATTTTTCCTTGAGTTCCTTAAGTATGTCTTTTTTTATTCCTTTTTTCTCTCCGGGATTTTTCGGTAAGGGTAAAGGATTTCTACGCTCATATTCACCTGGTCTTTCTGCAACCCTCTTTTTGCTGAACTCCCTTTTATGAATCGAACGCTGAGCGTCCAGCATCCTTGATAGTATCCTCTCCTGCCTTTCAACAAGCTCCCTATTTGCATTATAGCCACCCAGTTTTTTAGCAACCTCCCTCATCTCTTCTGCTATCTTACTCAAATCTCCGAGTATATTCCCTCCCTCTTTTTCAACTCCCTCTCCAACCTGGTTTAGTCTTTCAGCAAGGGAACCTTGAAGTTCCGATAGACTTTGAAGCTGCCTTCTCGTTTCGTCAGGAACCGAGCCTGAAGAAAGGTCCAAAGGAATTAAGGACTGTGTTCCTTGATTTACCTGCATCTGTCCACTTGACAGGGACTGCAGCTTCTGCATTAGTTGCGCCATACTGCCTCCACCGCTGCTGGGCATATTCTGTTTGCTTTCTATCAATGTAAGTGCTACGTTGTTCAATGTTTGCATCGTACTCCTGGCATAGCGCGACGCAAGAGTAATATTGTTTCTTTCGATATTTCCCATCGAAGATACGATATTAGAGACTCCTCTCATCAGTTCATCGTCAACAATAGGTGGAATGAACGGGTCCTTGGATTTCAACTCCTCTACATTTTCAAGTGTCCTTTCGATTCCAGATTTTATAGCCGCCGAATGTGAAAGCAATTCATCGGTATTATTTTTTCGTTCTTGAATTTGTTTCTTCACTTTCTCCGTTTTTACGGACAAAAGGATTACATCGTCAATGATTGAGTTCAGCATTCTTGTGACTTCCTCGCTTCTCTCACCCATCATACTGGACAGACCTTCCGATAACATGCTGGACATTTTCGAAAGAGAGCTTTGAACCTTTTCCCCGGAAGAGATTGAACTTTGTTTATTGCCCTGGTCCATTGCCTTCTGTGTTTTCTCCAGGTCTTCAGAAACTTGAGCCGCCATCTCCCTGGCGTTTTCCAGAGCGCTCTTAGAAATGGAATCACCCTTGCCAAGTTCTGTCGCAAGTTCCTGCATCTCTTTTTCCAAATCGCTGAGTTTTTCCGCAATATTTTTCTCCATTTCTTTCATATCTCTCAGTTTTTCCTGCTGCTTTCCCTTCATTTCTTTGTTGACTTCTTCTTGCTCTCCTTCCAGTTTCTTTGCCGCTTCAACAATCCTTTTATATCTTTCCTCCTGTTCGATCCTTTTCAGCATTTCAACGGTTCTTTCAAGTGCTTTTTTTATCTCTTCCTGGGAAGCCAGCATCCTCTGCATCGATTCAAGCATCGCCTTACGGTCAAGATTCTCAATCGACTTTTTTAATTTGTCTATGCTCTTTCTTATCTCTTCGGTTTCGATCTCCTTCATCAGTCGTTCTATTTCCTTCAATTTCTCTTTTATTTCCGGATTGCTAAGAAACGCGTCATTGATTTTCTCTGCAATCTTCTGCATATTTTTTCTTGTTTCCTCAACTCTTTCTACGAGTTCTTTTTCCTTCTTTAATATCTCAAGTGCCTTTTTCTTTTCTTCCCAGCTTAATTTCTTTGTTTTCTTTAGCGATTTCTCAAGTTTAAGAAGCCCTTGTTTTACTTTTTCCATCTCATAGGACTCCGTTTCAAACGCTTCCTGTGCCCGCTCACCTTCACTCGCAATCTCCTTGTAAATATCCGTCGCAGTGGGAAATCTTATCTCGTATGTTTTGCTCTTAGTCATTTTAGGACCGGAGACAATATCATTGTCATAAACAAGCACGTAATATCTCAATGAATCTCCCGGAAAAATAGAAATACTCAGCAAGTCCCAGCCATATTCAATCGTCGCATCCCTATCTCCGAGATTCTTTGCTATCTGCATGGTATGTTTTTCTTTTTCCTTCTCCCACACGAGTTGAACTTTTGATATTCCGTAATCATCTCTAACATCCATGACCAGTTTCAAAACCAATTCCTGTGGAAGATTGATATTCTCTCCGGGACTCGATATTTCTATGGACGGATATTCATCAGAAAGAGTGAAAATGTGGAACAAAGGTTTATCTGCATTCTTAAGCCCTCGATTACTAACAAGATTTAAGGTGAACGATTTGGAAGTATCTACCTCAAAATCTCCTTCGAAGCTTTTTCCAATGGCTTGTAGTTTGGAAATCGCGGAATCACTAAACATCAGGGTCGCCTTTTTCAGTGAATCGTTACTAATTCCCGAAATTTCAATTTCTGTCCCTTTTAATGCATACAGGTCGAAGTCACTGGTTACGAAATCTTTCTCTTCGGTATATGGTGGATAATGAAGTGTGAATTTTATATCTTTGATATTTGGAAGTTCGACAACATCGATTCTGTATTCCGGCGAAAATGTATCCGAAAACTCAACACAGTAGGAAAAAGAACTTGTTACATTTTCAACCTCGGTCTCGAAACGACTGCCTCCTTTCTCTTTCAGAAATCTCACGTTATCTTGTATAACAATCCTTGGGCTGGTTACCCTACCTTCAAACGATTCAAGCCTAATAGTTATACTTTTACCTTTCTCGACATAGCCATTCCCTGGAAATACGAAAAAGCTGGGAGCTACAAAGCTTTTCTCAAAAAGAAACCTTGTGAACAAAGACATCGAAGGATCAGGAAAAATGGTGAAGAGCAGCAGGATGAGGATTATAAGTGAATACAAAATTCTTATTATTTTCTTATGCACATCCGCAATAATGGGATTTTTAGGTAACCTATGGAAAATTTCGGTTGTATCCTGAAGATTGGCATTTACAAGAGAGGAGGAGAATAAAGGATCATCAGGTGAACATTCGAGAGAAGTAAAAAGCCTTCCCTTTAACACAGGAAAAATTGTCTCGATGAAATCTGTAAACACACTAACCTTCCACACCCTTTTAACATTCTTAATGAGGGGAAAAACAAAAAAAACAGGGATTATGTAAAAGAGAACTCTCAGAAAAATTCGCCAGGGTCTGGTAAGATAGACTACACTGTCAAATCCTATTAGAAGAATGAGGGAAAAAAACCAGCAAGTGAAAATTAGGAAAAAGTAAAGAACTATATGGGAAGTTAGCTTTCTATTTCTTAGATTCCGAACAAACTTTAAAAGCGTGGCATATCGATATTCGAATTTTTCATTCTTCATCAGTTTCTCATTTAAGTTTCTCAACCTTCGGAATCTCAAATTTAATGGTGAAAGGTTTTATCTTCTTAATTCTTTTCCATATGTTCAGTGGAACTTTCGAGAAGATATCAACAACCTGCGGGTCAAATTGCGTCCCGGAACACCTCTGTATCTCCTTACGTGCATCTTCGAATGAAACAGCCTTCTTGTAAGGTCTTTTTGATGTCATTGAATCAAGTGCATCTACAACGCTGAATATCCTTGCATATAAAGGGATGTTTGTTCCTTTTTTTCCATATGGATAACCGCTTCCATTCCACCATTCATGATGGAAAAGAATAATATCATTCGAGTTCTTTACAAACTCTATTTCTTTCACTATTATGTATCCTATTTCGGGGTGCTTTTTAATCTCATTCCATTCCTCAGGGGTAAGACTTGAGGGTTTCAACAAAATACTATCAGCAACACCTATCTTCCCAATATCGTGAAGTATACCACCCCAGTATATGTAGCGTAATGCAGTTTTTGAGATATCGAATCTTTTTGCAAGCTCGACAGCAAAAAGTGCAACTCTTAAGGAGTGATACTGGGTTTCTCTCTCTCTAAAGTCAAGGGCGGATATAAGCGATTTAAGTGTTTCATCATAGCTTCTTTCGAGCTTACTTAAAACCGTATGCATTTCTGTAAACAATCGGGCGTTTTCTATCACAACACCTAATTGATTTGCAAAAGTGGTAAAAAGATTAAGGGTCGAAGAGTCGAAAATATCTTCCTCTGGAGATTGCATTGAAAGAACACCAATAACCCTATTTTTAAATTTGATGGGTACACCAAGATAAGAAAGCATGTTCAAACCATCTAAAATCGGCTTTACAGGATATTTTTTCCTTTCCCGCTGGAGGTTTCCTATTAGTATCGGTTGGTCGTTATTCAATATCCAACCCGTATATCCTTTTAGTTCGTCCAGACTAAACACTTCCTGTTTCTTCTTTTTCCCTTCCTCATAATTTACTGCAAATCTTACGGTATTATCTCGCTTATTAAGCAAAGCAACATAAAAGGTCCCTGCTTTCGTAAACTCCCTTGTGCTTATGTACATCTTATCGAGAAGTTCATCTATGTTTCTTGAGGATGAAAGCTCGATACCTATCTCATATAGACTCGACAGTTCAGAAATTCTATATCTCAAGTCAGAATATAACTTAGCATTATCAAGCGATGAGGCAATGTGTTCAGATATTGTTTCCATTGCAACAATGTCCCATTCACTGAAAGCGTCCTGCGTTCTCGATTGAAGTGCAAGAACCCCGAGCACGCTATCTCCAGAAAGGATAGGGATATCCAATTCGGATAGAGCGGTTTCCTCTTTTGGCAATTCTGAGATAAAAACCTTGTTTTCCTTCGTATTGTTCACAAGCACGCTTTTTTTCGTTCTAACACACTGACCAAATAAACCGTTTTTTATGTTTTGATGGAATTCCTGGATTTCATAAGGAAGACCTGCGTAACCTTTTAGAATTACATTTTCACCTTTTTCATCCAGAAGAAAAAGCAATGTGTGGTCATAGTAGAAGTTACCCTGGATGACTTCACACAGTTTCCTGCATAGAGCATTAATATCGTACGTTTTCCCAGTCTCTTTCATTACTCTGTTTATAAGTTCCAACTGCAAAGTTCTTTCCTTAAATTCCTGATAAAGCCTTGCATTTTCAATTGCTATTGCCATCTCGTTCGCAAATGCGGTTAATATTTCAACATCCTGGCTTTTATAGGCATTCAAGTCATTACTCTCGAAGTTCAAAACACCTATAACTTTTCCCTTTACAGCAAGAGGTACGGCAATTTCAGATTTAATTTCCTTAAGTTTCTCTATATATCCCTTGTGCTTTTTAACATCAGGAACCATAATGGCTTTCCCTGTTTTGGCAACAGAGCCGGTAATACCCTCTCCTACTTTGATTCTTATTTGCTTGTGACTGTATCTGCCAGGAACTTTCCTTGCAACAATTGTCAATTCATCACTCTCTTTATCTATAAGCATTATGTATGACGAATATGAGGGGATTATAGATGGAATCCCGTCGAGAACCTTTTTGTAGAGAAGCTCTAGATCCAAAATCGCAACGATCGACCGATTGAGTTCGAGAAGTGTCTTTATTTTCCTGTTCGAAAAATTCATCTTTTCGAAAAGCATCGTATTCTCTATAATGACACCTAACTGCATGCTGGCATTTTCAATATAATTTATACTGTCCCTGGAAAACCTTCTTTTTTTCCTGGATATAACAGTTAGAACACCTTTTACTTCCTCTTCAATGACCAGTGGAACGCAAATTAAAGAGCGAGCTTTAAAAGAATCCGCTGCCTTACTAAAAATTCTCTTGTCGCTTCCCACATCCTCTATTATAATTGTCCTTCCCGTTTTCACAACTTTATCTGCTATAGACATTCCAATCATCATCTTACGTAAATCCTTCGAAAATTTTCCTACAGTTCCCACAGAGCTTTTCACCACAAGCTCTTCTTTTTCTATCAGTTCAACAAGTCCTGCATCCATAGCCAGTATAGAAATTAAATTCTCGAGAAAAACCTTCATAACACTTCTCAATTTCATGTTATGAAAAGGAAGCGTTGCTATCTCATTGTAAGCATAAAGAATGCTTACAGTTTTTTCAAGATTTTGCTTTAATTTTACCTGCTCAATTGCAATGGTTGCCAAATTTGCGAAACATTCCGCTATAACCTTTTCCTCCGGAGTAAATTCCTTTGGTCTTCCGACAATATCCAGAAACAAGAAGCCCAGAACCTTTTTTTCCGTACCAATTAATGGTACGGTAAGGGATGACCGGAAATCGTACTTTTTCACAAATTCCTTCGGTATTGCCTTTTGCTTTTTAACATCCACCACCATAACAGGTTTTTTTGTCTCAAAAGCTTCGAGCGCCGTTTTGCTGAAGGAAAGAGGCACTTTGATTTTTTCGATATTACGTTCGTCCATACCATATCCCGATTCTCCATGCAAAGTCATATCCTCGTAGTCGATTCCGAAGATTGAAGCGATATCTACGGACAGAAGAGAAACTGCTTCTTTGGCTATCCTTTTGAAGACTTCCTTTCTATTTTTTGCCTTGAAAAGATACTTCTCAACATTTACCAATTTTTTCAGAACCTTTGTATCCATTTCCTTCATTCGATCATACTTTTCCCGTTACCGCATCAGTTACATAGGGTTTCCATTAATCTCTGTAGATGCAAAAAAAGACCTTCTACCCAGAAAATGCATTTGCCATTTTTAAGATAGACTATCGATGGTAATTCTCTAATTCTCCATTTCTTTCTACATATGTCCTCTGGAATGGTGTGGATATCTCCATTTTCTATTCCCATTTCTTCCAGGAAATCTATTGCCACTTTATTGCTGCTACTCGAGACAAAAAAGAACGACTTTCCGTTAAAACCATTTATAGCATCCTTCGCATTTTTAAGAGTAGACCTGGAAGCTTCACTCTCCGTGTCAAATACAACAATCAACACTTTATTTTCGTTTAGTTCTTTATTATCGATTCCAAAATCACTAAGGTCGAATCTCTTGAATTCTCTTACCAATAGATCACCAGATTTTACATCTACAGGAATGCCTTTTTTTACGACGATCTTTGCTGTATCCTTTGTAGGTATCACTTTTTTTATCCTGACATATGTATCACCAAACCCATTTCTCCAACCGTTAATACAATATGAAGGCTCATCTTTAAGAGTTAGAATGATTTTCCCCCCCACTGTGTCAACAGGTGCGTCAAGCCTTTTGGGATATTCCGAGAAATTCGTTATACTGAAATCATAGTAATATCGCTGTTTCTCTGTGACATCCTTACCATCCTTAACGAACTTTAATGATAGCCAAACCTTGTCCTGTTCTTCTTCCCTGAATAAACTCCTCTCTTTCCATCCCTTATTCCAGTATTCTACTGCATCGTAACTCCATTTTATGCGCGCAGGAATCCCAATGCTTCTCAAAATTCCAGCAATGAGTATGTATCTTTCGCTTTCTGTTCCCCTTTTTGTTCTCAAAACATCTTCTGCATTCTTCTGACTACCAAAATATCCTCGTTTTTCAACTTTCGCTATATTGCTCGTCACCCAGTTAAAGACAGCATCCGCGATGTGAGCGGTGTTACCTTTTCGGAAGTTCCAAAACTCTGATTGAACACAAATTCTCCATTTCGCAATATGCTCAAACAAAATTCTGTCGGACAATAGATAATTCTTCACAATAGAATCTGCAATTTCCTCTCGTAGTAATCTCTTTGATTTCCCCACACATAACAATTCTTCAGTAAGCCCACCTGTGTTTATAGAAACAATATCCTTTGGGGGAAGTGCGTCAAAATAATCAACAAAAATACCTTTCAAAGAATCCGGTAATTCCTTGTAATACCCAAGAAGATGCTTCGCTCTCCCTTTAGCATTATAAAATACCTTTACAAGTTTCGCGTCCCTTGTGTTAAGCGCAGATGCAAGGCAACTATCCACTATGTTTATCCTGCAGAAATGTTGTTGTTGCAATAATTTCAGCGAATCTTTATTGGGCTCGTACTTTGATTTTCTCTTCTGCTCAAAAAATCTTTTTGTGTATAACCAGAAAGATGTATCTGGAAATTCCTTCTCCGAAATATCTATCTTTACGGTGTCGGATGCTCTCGATATAGGTTTCCATATTTTGTATCCTATTAACGAATCCCTGAAAGCATATACAAAAAGGTCTGTTTGCCCGACGATATATTTCGTAAAACCGTCACTGTCTGTCCTTTTTAGTCCGACCGGAGCGAGGGATGCGTAGTTGTATACACAAATGGAAACCGAAACACTTTCGGCAGGTTCATTGTCCTCTTTTACCTGAATTACAAGCTCAGTCACATCTGTGTAGTTACCTGTTACATTAACTATTGTGACATCATTTTCCTTTTTGTATATAGGTTCGTAGTCTGCATCCATTTCTCCGTAAACAACAGCCTTTATTATCGCTGCTCTGTTAGACGGACCCGCAAACCAGGCATTATCCAGATCCGTTAGTTCACCACCGCCAAATGCATACCATTTTCCATCCACCCAAACTTCAACCCAGGCGTGATTGCTGTTTGTAAAGGGCCACCAGGGCGTATAAACATCCCTGGCTGGAATACAAACCGTTCTCAAAGCTTTTACACAAAGAATAGCCATCTCTTCGCATCTTCCAATTCCCCTGTCAATAGTGACAATTGCGTTCTGGTCCCACCTGGCAGTGGGTTCATATTTCATCTTTGTATATACCCATGCATTCACCTTCAAAACAGCTTCTCGCATATTTCCAATATCTTCTATCAATTCAAAAAGCGTATCTGCATAAACTTGCGCAAAATTCTCTAACGGTTCCTGGCTTACACGGTGAGGAAGAATGTAAAAGTAAAAAAGATTATCGCCTATTTCGTCTTTCCACAGAACTCTATTTAAGTTCTTATGCAAAGTTTTTAAATAAGATAGGAAATCGGTAGAATTAAGATTAACCAGGTCAACATCCGGCATACTTGTTAGAAGAAATTCTGCCCAATCCCTCAAACCTTCTTTTTTTGCCTGCTCAACAGACTCCCTAACCTCCATCCCATTTTCACCGGCTCTCGCAATCACTCGTTCTAGATCGAATGCTTTGCTATTGAGAACAAAACCGAGAATAACCAGGAGAATTAGCATCACCCTTTTCATAATGTAATTATAGGGAAGATTTATATGAAATGCAAGTAAAAAACAAACATCTTTTGCTTATATTCTGTGTAGGAGAGACGTCCCGGTCTTGGTAAATTTGGCATTACAAATTCTAATTCTTCTTCAAAACAGGTCCGTTTCGGAATCTTATTTTTTTATCCCTCTACCCATTTCTCAATCAAGTGGCAAAAATGCCACGGTTTTTCTCAAGCGTTTTTTCAGTTTATCTCTTGGAATAACTGCTTTTAGGATTTTTCTTTTTATCTTTTCTCTCTCGCTCTTTTTAAGTTCGGGTGTATAGGTTACTGTATAATGAATCGTGCCGACACACCTGCCCCATATAAGCTTCTTGTGCTCTTCTCTTGCAAGAAATTCTCGCAGATTACTCGCCTCTCCAACCTCCACAACAAACCATTTATCCCTTCCTGATGACCATAGAACATAAACACCTGGTAGGCACAACAAATTTTCCGGCTTCATCGTAATCCTTGTAAATCCGTAGCCCCATTTTCTGAAATCATATTCGAAATTATGTAACCTTCTCTTTTTTTTTATCATCTCTTTATTTTTTAAGACTTATCCCACTTTTTCACATTCACGAGAAATGCGCCGAAGTCAAAATAAAATCACAAAGCGGGACATTTTTGCCACCATTTTTTTGCCGTCAATCTTAAAATTTATACTTTTTACTTACAGGCGACAAAAATGCCACGCTTTGAATTTATCCTTTCTCACATTTATACTAAAGACAACCTAAGTCTCTTCAAAAGAAGTCCTTTATCTATCCCTGACCCGGCAGTATTGGCGGTGGTGCTGGATCGTCATCCCCTGGAATGGGGTCGGCAAAGACAGATGAACCTAAAGAAACCAAAAATGCAAGCGAGAAAAACACGAGAAGAAACTTTTTGAAGAAATTCATACTACCTCCTTTTTTCTTACCAATATATATATGCATTTTTTGTGCCACTTCAAAACGTTCTTTCTTAAGTTTTCATATATATATACTTATAGGTAATCCTGGGGAATTCAGGCGAAACCTTTATCAAGAAAAGCGGGACATTTTTGCCCCGCTTTTTGGACCATTTTCATAAACTATTATAATAAGTAACTTACGTGTGGCAAAAATGCCCCGCTTTAGAAAAGTGAAATATTTGGTAGGTAAACTTTGGAAAGAAGCTTAGGATTTCTTCAGGTTTCTGTAGATGGTTTTCTTATCGGTTTTGAGTATGCGTGCTGCTTTTGTGATGTTTCCATTTGTGAAACTCAGGGCTTTCCTTATATATTCGCTTTCCGTTTGGTGTTTCATATCCTTAAGCGGCAAAAATGGAGGCTTCATTCTGGAGATGTTTTCGGAAAGATATTCTTTCGATATCAAACTCTTACCGCAGAAAAAGACACATCTTGCAACTTCGTTGATAAGTTCCCTTATATTGCCTCGCCAGTTATAGCGAATGAAAAGTTTCTGAACCTCTTTGGTTATGCCTTTAATGTTCTTCGAATACTTTCTGTTATATATCTGAATGTAATAATCAACGAGTAAAGGTATGTCCTCTTTGCGTTTCCTTAAAGGTGGTAAAGATAAAACGAATTTACTCAACCTGTAGTACAGGTCTTCGCTGAATTTACCTTTTTTTACAAGTTTATACAAATCCCTGTTGGATGCCACTATTATTCTCGCATCTATCTTTCTGTAATTCGTAGCACCAATCCTTCTCACCTCCTGGGTATCAAGAAAACGCAGCAGTCTTGATTGAAGGGATTCCGATGCGTTTGCGACCTCATCGATAAAAATCGTCCCTTCTTTTGCAGCCTCGAATTGTCCCATTTTATCTTCCGTTGCTCCTGTGAAAGCTCCTTTTTTGTGCCCGAAAAGCTCGGATTCAAGCAGTGATGCCGAGATTGCGGAGCAATCTACCACAAGAAAACTGTTCTCTTTTCTCTTACCAAAAGAATGGATAGTGCGGGCAACGAGCTCCTTGCCCGTTCCTGTTTCGCCAAGTATTAACACGGGAACATCGGTTTCCGCAAACCTTTCTATATTATCGAATACCCTCTGCATTTCTTCTGATTTTCCAATAATCTCAAAGGGTCCGAATCTGGTTCTCATTGTTTTTTTCAGTATGGATGTCTGTTGTTTCATCCTGTCATAGTCCAGGGCTTTGCTCAAACTATCTGCAAGAAGCGTTGAAAGGGATGAGAAAAATCTTTCCTCTTCCCTTGAGAACAGCATCGGGCTCTTTCTGCTGTCAAGATAAAGTGCTCCGAGAACCCTATCATCATCCACAACGGGTATACAGAGGATTGAGCGAATTTTATTAATCCTCACGCTTTCATAGACATCGAAATCTCTATCGTTCACAGCATCATAGGCAATTAGTGGCTTTCTTGTTTCTGCAACCCTTTTTATCACATTTCTTGAAAATTCCTTCGCATCATCGATTGTTGAACTGTCCATATCCTCGCTTGCAGCTGCAAGTTCACCCGTATCATCATCCAGCGAGAGGAAAAGCCCTCTTTCCGCGCCTGTAATGGACTTTGCCATAGAAATAAATGCATCCTTCAGTTTTTCCGGATTGTTAATGTGTTCTATAAGACCGCAGAATTCGCCAACTATCTTCTCTGCATTACTCCCGTCTGCCAAATGAGTATTCAATTCAATCGTTCTCTCGTATGCATCCGTTAGTGCATTCGTAACATCCTGCAAAAAAACCTTTGCCCCCATTTCCTGAAATCTGTCTCTTGCTTGTTTCAATAAAGATATGGATTCCGTTAATAATTTCTTATTACCGGTTTTTAGAGCATACTCACACATAATCCTTCCTAAAAATCCAAGAATCCTGGTGTGGATAAATCCCTGGTTTTTTTTCGTTCTTTCAAGCAAATTTTCCAGCTTTTTTCTTAAACCTGCAGAATACAACCTTTGTTTGATTATCAACTTCGTAAACTCAACCTCTTCGGCAAACAAGAGCATTCCTGTCTTCTGCATAATCTCTTCCGCTTTGCAGGCTGAATCAAATGCCTGCTTCTGCCTGTCAATCCTTAAAAGACACAGAGATTTGTAAAGAAGACCTGGAATCTGATACTCCGGCACATTCACTTCTTCGATAGAGTCTTCTAATTTGCTTAAATAAGAGATACCTGCCTTGAATTCTGCTGCAACATATCTTTTTATTCCCTGCAATAAATCAATGTGGAATATATCTTTTCTGTTTCTTAAATTCTTTTTTAGCGACAGCGCTCTTTTCGAAAGTACTTCGAGCTTTGCACTATTCCCTTGAAAAGCAAAGATAATAGCCATTTTTACCGTGTTATTCAGGTCCAGAACTTTATCGGCAATTTTTCTCGCAATCCTTTGCGATTTATCGAACCAATCGATAGCATATCGCCATTCGCCTTTTCGTGACAGTATCCTGGCATAGAGATTGAAAAGAAAAAACATCTCTGTCAGACTCCCGGTCTTCTTTGCCTCATCCAATGCTTCTATGTATGTTTTTTTACTTTCCTCGATATTTCCTGTCGAGAACAGGCTCCTTGACAGATTCGTAAGAATATTCAACCTCCTGGGAATGTCTCCTGCCTTATCGAGCAGGTTCGATACTTTTTTATAATACCCTATTGCTTCTTCATAGTTCCGCCTAATTTGCGCCAGACGTGCAAGGGTACTAATTCCAAGAATCAGATAGTATCTATTCTTGTATTTCTCTCCTATCTCGCTCACCTTGTTCGCATAGATTCGTGCCTGCTTGAAATCGCCTGTTTCCTGCTTTAATAGACAAAGATTGTAGTAAAGTTTCCCAGGAAGAACCTTTTTCTTCAAGCCTTTGCCTGATAATTTCAGCGACTTTTCATATAATTTTTCTGTCTTTTTATAATCCCTTTTGGAATAATAGAACCATCCAAGATCGGTTGTTACTTCAAACCTTGTATCGAGCGATAATTTTTCTTTGAGAAGACCTTTAAGAATTCTGTCCGTTCCTTCATACTTCGAGAAATACATTTTTGTGACAGCATATCGATGCAGAACTTCACACCTATCCTTTTTTGCTTTCGAATTCTTCAATAGGTTTTTATAGAACTTGATAACCTTATTAATTGCACCTGAATGCACATACATATTACCTATCGCAAGAACAAGCTTTCTGTTTTTCTTGAACAAAGAATGAATATTTTCCAATTTCTTGAGTTTTTCGAACGTATCTATGGCATCTTCCGAATTTTTCGTTTCAAGAGCCTTTTTCAATAATCTTTTCAAATACAAAACCGCATTTTCGGTCCGCGCAATATATGAATGAACAGCCTTCTGATGCAAAACATAAGATGTTTCCTTTTGTGACTCGAGGAATCTCAAAACCTTTTTGTGCAGTCGCAATCTTTCAGGCTTTTTTATACCCTTGTATATAATATTTTTTACCATCCTGTGTGTAAAATCGATATTACCGTCTTCTGATACGCTTATGAATTGCTTTAATGCATACATCTCGAGCGTGCTCGCTGTCTCCGATTCCATCAGTGTCGATAAACTTAAAAGATATTTAAAAGGCATCGAATCGCCAAAAACGGATAGGATTTTCAGTATTTCCTGTTCTTTTCTTGAAATTCTCCTTAACCTTTCGGTCACGAACACTTCGATGCTTTCCGGAACAGAAACTTTCTTAATTTCTTCCACGTTGTAGATAAGCCTACTGAACTCCTTTTTAAGCACTCCCTTTGCCAGAATCTCTCCAAGCAATTCTTCGACAAAGAAAGGATTCCCTGTGGTTTTTTCAAAAAGGTAATTGCAAAGACTTTCCAAATTTTCTGTGACACCGAGCATATTTTTTACAAAAAGCACGATTTCTCTTTTATTCAATCCCCCGAGTTTCTCTTTACTGATGTTGTCGTAGATTTGAATTATGTCGCTCAAATCCCTGGGTATACTCTCGGTAGCTGCAACAAGAAGAACTGGCATCTTTTCGAATGCAACCGAAATGTAGAGGAAAAAGTCGAACATTGTTTTGTCCGTCAAATCAACATCATCGATCAGCAAAACTGAAATTCTTTCCGAGAAAAGATTGCCCATTCTATTCGTTATTTCTTCGAAGAATCGATACTTTTCGTTCCCGGATAAGGAATATTTACCTTCTCTTAGGTTCTGTCTTATATCATCTACATTTTCTCCGGATTGCTCAAGAAATTCTAAGAACCAATCAAAATCGAACTTCCCTTTGTTCGTAATCCTGATATACTGCACATTCTTACCGTCCAAAAACACACGGTGCTGAATCTCTTTTAGTAGTCTCGTTTTTCCCGTACCTGTAACTCCCTGAACAAGATGGATTTGACCTTCCCCTTTGGAAACCTTCCTCATAATAGTTTCCATCTCGGTAATGATTTCCTCCCTACCTACAAAGTCACTGAACAATAGTTTTTCTATTACCCTTTCTTCCCTGGAATGTTTGCCCTTTTTCTTGATGATTTCAACTATACTTTCGAAGTTAGAAAATCTATTAACACGTCGTTTATCCGTCATTTTCATTACCAAATCAGACACGAAATCCGGTATACCCTTTCTCCTTTTTACTGGTGCCAGGTTTTTTGATAACACGGAGCTAATGATTTCCGACGCTTTCTTTTGCGTAAATATTTCTTTCCCCAGCAAACTTTCGTATACTATGATACCCATAGAATAAATATCCGTTCGTACATCGGGTTTTTCGCCTTTTAGTATTTCCGGTGCAATATACTGAAGAGTGCCTCCTACTTCATCCGTAATAATGCTCTTGCGATTTTGTGCAAATCCAAAATCAACGAGTTTTAGCACACCTTTTTTTGAGACGATTATATGACCCGGCTTCAAGTCACAATGAATATAGCCCCGTTTGTGGACAAATTCAAGAACGCCGATTGCCTTTAGGAAAATCTCAATGAACTCCGAATACCCGTTCTTTAAGAAATAACTATTGAAAGGAATTCCGTCGATATACTCCATCGTAAAATAGAGCCTCCTGTTGCCATCCGTATTATCCACAGCAATATCATAAACTTCGACGATATTTGGATGAGAAAGAGTGTGCAGTATGTAATACTCTTTCTTAAACTGACCAATTAAATCGGCTTCATAGTTTTTTAACAACTTCAGTGCAACAATGCTATTGTTTTTTTCGTCTCGAACCTTGTAAATTATGTTTTCGCCTGTTTCGGAAATTTTATCGATGACCTTGTAATTTTTGCCAATTTTCATATCAACAAACCTATCCTAAAATCCGATAAAAGTCAAGACTTTTTTAAAAAAAGCGTGGCATTTTTGCCACAGTAATGGACATTCTGAATTACGCTATGGCGTTAACTGTGAAACAATCCAACACCGAGATGCTGAAATGAATTCAACATGACATCTTTTTCTCTGTTGGGAAAGACTGTGCCAAAAACCCTATTTTAGGTAGGCGCAGGCTTTAGCCTGCGAATATAACTCTTTGCATAACAACAACTCACGCAACCTAAAGGTTGCGGCTACCATGGGAAATTCACATTTTTCCACAGTCCTAGGAAGCCACTTCTACATAGTAGAAACCAATACTTAATCCATTTGTTTTCTTAAGAATGTAGGAATCTCCAAGTCATCTATCGAAATCGTATTGAGTTTTCCTTTATCTATAATAATCCTTTCTTCTTTTTTCCTGTTCCTCAAGAATGCCGGAATATCTCTGTATTCTGCAGAGTCGATATTTTTTAACTCCTCGAGGTCGACCTGTGGCGTCTCTTCTTCAGTCGGTGCTCCTATACCTGTTGCAAATACTGTTATGTTTACACTATTGGTTTCTCCTCTTACAAGACCGAAGTACACATCGGCATTTTCCCCTGCCGCCTTCTGAATAACCGAAACTGCTTCGTTTGCTTCGAGCAATGTAAGGTCGTCTCCACCCGTGACGTTTATAATAACACCCTTTGCTCCTTCAATCGAGACATCTTCGAGAAGTGGACAACTAATGGCTTCCTGTGCAGCATCTATAGCTTTGTTTTCTCCAACACCACTCCCTATTCCCATAATTGCATCTCCTCTGTAACTCACAACTGTCTTGATGTCAGCGAAATCAAGATTTATTACGCCGGGCTGAATAATTAATTCCGATATTCCCTTTACGGCTTTTAGTAGAACGCTATCCGCCATCTTGAACGCTTCAAAAGTGGAGGTTTGCTTGCTCACGACAGAAAGCAATTTTTGATTGGGAATCACAATTAAAGTATCGACTGCTCTTTTAAGTTCAGTAATACCAGTTTCCGCCTGTTCACTCCTTCTATTTCCTTCAAAACTAAATGGCTTCGTGACAACTGCAACCGTTAGGATATTCATCTCTTTTGCAATTGCTGCAACAATCGGAGATGCTCCTGTCCCTGTTCCTCCACCCATACCTGCTGTAACAAAAATCATCTGTGCATCCTGAAACTTGGCTCTAATTTTTTCAATATCCTCCTGAGCTGCCTTCTGTCCTATCTCAGGTTCTCCGCCAGAACCAAGACCTTTGGTAAGTTTCGCACCGATCTGCATCTTTGTTGTTGCCTTTGACTTTGCAAGAGCTTGAAGGTCTGTGTTGACCGAAATAAAATCGACTCCATCTAAACCTTCGCAGATCATCCTATCGACCGCATTTCCACCTCCACCTCCAACCCCAATTACCTTAATTTTGGGAATAGCTCCTTTTTCCTCTACCAGCTCAAACATCATGCCTCCTTTTTTTTGTTACCCAAGTTCCTAACTCCACTTTCTTTTCGATTCCCACAATCCTACGACAAATTTACTCATTCTAAACTGATTTAAACCAGTTAACAATCTTCTTGATGATTTTGTCGAAGAATCCAGCACGCTTCTCGAACAATCCTGCATTATCACCGTGTTTATATCCGTACAAAATCAAACCTATTCCTGCAGCAAATACCGGGTCCGATACTGCATCAGTCAATCCAACGAAACCTTTTGGAACTCCCACCTTAACAGGAAGGTCGAAAATCCTTTCTGCAAGCTGATCCATCCCCTCCATTTTCGCTGCTCCTCCTGTAAGGACAATTCCTGCTGTCAGGCGGTCGTCGTATCCACTTCTTTTTATTTCTCTTTCTACCAAACTGAAAATCTCTTCGACTCTTGGTTCGATAATAGATGCCAGTATCTGTCTCGAAACTTCTCTCTTTTTCCTTCCTCCAACACCAGGCACTTCCATCATCTCATTTGTATCGACCAGCGAAGCAAGTGCAACACCATAGCGTTTCTTAATTTCCTCTGCCTGTGCTCTTGGTGTCCTGAGACCTATAGCGATATCATTTGTAATATTCACTCCGCCCAAGCCAACAACAGAAGTGTGTCTGATGCTCCCTTCGAAGAATATTGCAAAATCGCTTGTGCCACCTCCAACATCCATAAGGCAAACTCCTAACTCTTTCTCCTCACCATCCAAGACTGCAAAACTCGATGCATAAGGTTGAAGCACAATATCCCGAACAGATAGATTTGCTCTTTCGATGGATTTAATTATGTTCTGCACAGCAGTGATAGCTGCAGTTACTATGTGAACCTCAGCCTCGAGTCGTACACCTGCCATTCCGACCGGTTCCTTTATACCCGTCTGGTCATCAACGGTATAATCTTGCGGTAAAACATGAATTATCTTCCTGTCCATAGGAATTGTAACTGCCTTTGCCTGTTCTATTACTCGTCGGATGTCTTCAGCGGATATGCCCTCTTCGGTTCTTGATACTGCAATGACTCCTCTCGAATTGAAACTCTTGATGTGGTCTCCTGCTATACCAACGACAACATTGTTGACCTTTACGCCTGCCATAAGTTCTGCTTCTCCCACTGCCTGTCTAATTCCCTGAACCGTTTTATCAAGATTAACCACAACCCCCCTCCTCAAACCATATGAGGGCGTCGTTCCAACTCCCACAATGTTGATTTCATCTTTGTCATTAACTTCAGCTATGCAAGCGGAGATTTTGGTTGTACCAAGGTCAAGACCCGTAATTAAATCTTCTTTACTCATTATGCACCGCCTTTTTCAAAAATTATCTGGTTACGAAACCTCATATCGCAAGACTTATATCCTGCCCTTCTCTCTTCGTCTATAATCTTGAACAATTTGATAGATAAGAACTGCTTATCTAATTTACCGGACCAGAGAAACAGAGATTCTCTGCGTCCAATTATAATCTTGAATCCATCCACCTTGATTAGAGTCATATCGTTACTCATAAAACAAATTTCCATCTTTCTCGAACCGAAAACTTCCTTGATTTTTTGTATCCTGGCGACGTAAGGTAGCAAACTCTTTTCACTGTCAAAATGGAGCAATGGCAAAGAATCAAATCCAGAAACAAATGGAATGATTTTCCCATCGGAACACAGAAGAGATGGTTCGGGATTTCTAACAATGGCAATTGGCATCCTCTCGTGGATTGCTAAAGTTAATGTTCCAAATGGACCCTGAATAAGCGAAGCATCCTCAATCCAGACATTCTCTCTGAGTTTTTCCAGAATTTTCCTTCTTTCGGTTGTTTTTAAAACACAACCTTGGTTGAGACCGGAATTTCTTAAAATATCATACGAAGTTAGAATATTCGTTCCTTCCACATTGATTTTCTTCACATATATCTGTTCTTTACTCCGCTTTAACCACATTAATGCAAAACAAAAAACTATGAAAAACATAACCATCGCAATCAGCAATATCCTTGCTTTTTTACTTTTTTTAATTCTTGTATTTCTCTTATACTTCTTACCCCTCTTCGACAAACTCCACCTCCAATTCGAGTTCAAAACCTTCCGCTTGTCTAACCTTGTTCCTGATTTTATCAATCAGTCTCTTAACATCAGAAGAACTTGCATTATTCCTATTAACAATGAAATTGGCATGCTTCAATGATACCTCGGCATCTCCAACATTCATTCCTCTCATGCCGAGTCTATCGATAATCTCTCCTGCGAACGCATTATCCGGATTCTTAAAGACCGACCCGGCGCTTAAGAATTCAAGTGGCTGTTTTTCCTCTCTTTTTTTCTTAACATCCTCAATCCTTTCTAAAACTTCGGATTTATCCATCCTTTCAAATTTAAATTCTGCTCCGGTAACGATGTCACCTTTTTTGAAAGGACTTTTTCTGTAAGAGAAATTCAACCTTTCTGTCCGTTCTTCTCCACTCCTACTTATATACATTACTCTGTTTATACAGTCTTTAACTTCTGTCTCAAAGGCTCCGGCATTCATCCAGACTGCGCCCCCAACTGTTCCTGGTATACCAGCAAGATTTTCAAGGCAGGATAAACCGTATTCTGCTGATTTAAGGATCAGTTTTAGTAGGTCAATCCCACTGCCAACTCTTATCAGGTCATCTTCGATTTTTATCTCATCAAAACATTTCCTTGTTGTAATCACAACTCCTCTGTAGCCTCTATCGTCGAAAATTATATTTGTCCCGTTTCCCATTATAAAATACTTTACATCCTTCTCCTTCAGGAAATTGACAAGCCATTTCAATTCCAATGAATTATCGGGCGCTACGAATACCTGTGCTGGACCTCCTATCTTAATGGAAGTGTGATTTTTTAACATTTCATTTTTTAATGCCACTCCCTTTAGATTTTTTCTTATTTTTTCATAAATAGGCATCTTTAAGTATTTTTCCTCCCTTAACTCGTACGAATTTTTCTCCCACCTTATATATATCCCCAGCTCCAATTGTAATAACCAGGTCACCCTTTTTTGTATTTTTCTTAAGATAAGGAACAATTGCGTTCTTATCCTTGATATAAGTTACGCTTCTATGGCCATGGTCCTTGATCGCTTCGAAGATAAGTTTCCCGGTTACACCAGGGACAGGTTGCTCTCTCGATGGATATATATCCGTAATAATAACCTTGTCGGCTTCGTTGAATGATGTTGCAAATCTACTCTTAAGTTTGACCGTCCTTGAAAAAAGGTGAGGCTGAAATACCGCAATAATTCTCCCAGCCCATCCGTGTCTTGCCGAATCAAGTGTTACTTCGATCTCCGTTGGATGGTGAGCATAATCATCGACTACCCATATACCACCCATCTTTCCTTTTACTTCGAATCTTCTTCTAACACCATGAAAATTACTTAGGCTTTTATTTATTGTATCCATGTCTACATCCAGCTCAAGACACATAGCAATGGCAGCCAAAGCATTTACTATATTATGTCTTCCTGGAACCATTAGCTCCATTCTTGCAAGTTCTTTACCCTCGTTCACAACAGTAAACTTCGAATGGAAATTATCGATTTCAACATCAATAACCGATATTTGAGCTTGTCTTGAAAAACCGTAAGTTATGGTCCTTCTATCTATTTTTGGAATTACCGACTGCACATTTGCTTCATCAAGACAGAGCACAACACAACCGTAGAATGGCACTTTCTGAGCAAACTCAAGAAAAGTGCTCTTTATTTCCGATATATTGGAATAATTATCCAGATGTTCCTCATCGATAGTTGTCACAATGGCAAAGGTGGGAAATAGTTTCAGAAAAGACTTGTCGCTTTCGTCCGCCTCGCACACGATGTACTCCCCTTTCCCCAGTTTTGCATTTGTATCAAGACTTCTCAATCTTCCTCCGACTACAATAGTTGGGTCCAATCCGGCATTAGTCAGGATGAGACCAATCATAGAGGTAACTGTTGTTTTGCCATGTGTTCCTGCGACTGCAATAGCCTTCTTCATCCTCATTAGTTCAGCAAGCATTTCTGCTCTTCCGACTACAGGAATCTTCAAATCCTTCGCCCTCAGAAGTTCGATATTATCCGTTCTGACTGCAGATGAATACACAACTACATCTGCGCCGAGCACGTTGAGAGCATTGTGCTCCTTTTTAATTCTTACACCTAAGGATTTCAATCTTTTTACGGTATTAGAAGATGCAATATCCGAACCGGTAACTTCAAAACCCAAGTTCAAAAGAACCTCTGCAATCCCACTCATACCTATACCACCTATGCCAACAAAATGTATCCTCTTAACATTCCTGAACATCCCGACCTCCACTTCTTAAAAGTCGAACGATATGATAGGCAATTTTTTTCGCAGCATCCTGTTTGCAGGATGCAATCGCAGCCATATGCATCTTCTGCAGTCTCTCTCTATCGGAAAACAGAGAAGATATAAGATCGAAGATCCTGTCGCAAGAAAGCGCCATATCCAATAACACAACCGACGCTCCCCTCTTTTCCAGCCTACGAGCATTCTCTTCCTGATGACCTCCTGTTGCAAACGGGTAAGGAATCAAAACCGATGGAATTCCTTTTGCTGTTATCTCAGCCGTGGCAAGAGCACCTGCTCTCGAGAAAACAAGATCACTGGCAGAATAAGCGAGATTCATCTTTTCGATGAAGGGTTTTATTACAACATCTGATTTCACACCACCGAGTGCCTTATCGACCCATTCGTAATCGGTTGTTCCGGTTTGAAAGATGAATTGCTTTCCTGTGAAGGAATATGCCTTCAGAACTTCAATGAAAACACTATTTATAGACCTTGCTCCGTGACTGCCACCAAGTATTAAAATGGTTTTCTTACTTCTGCTCAAGCCAAAGTAATCCATTGCCTCGCTTCGAGTCCCTGTAAAAACAGAATCCCTTAATGGATTACCTGACACATACAAGCTTTTCGATTTCAAGTATGATAATGCCTTCTTATGTGCTATATGTACTTCGGTGACATATCTGGAAAGCAAGCGAGTTGTAAATCCAGGATAACTATCCTGCTCACTAATTACCGTGGGCAAACCTAAAAGAATCCCACAGAAAAGAGGAACAAATGAAGCATAACCACCAGTTCCAACTATCAGAGCAGGTTTCCTAAATATCATGATAAACAGGAATTGGCATATGCTTAACACAAGAAACATTGGAAAAACAATCTTCCCGAAAACGCTTTTCCCAAGTAATCCTTTTGTTACTATTGCAATAAATTCAGCTCCCTCTTTCATTAATATCTCTTTGTCCTGCCTTTTCTTTGTCACGATAAACAGTATTTCCTTATCTCTGTCAAGTTTCTTTATCTCACGGGCGATTGCGATACCAGGGAAGAGATGCCCCCCTGTTCCACCCGCTGCTATAATAATCAGCATTTTGTTCCTTCCTACCATTTATTGAAATATTCAGGAGAATTCCCACTGCGACAAAGTTTGCGAGTAATGAACTCCCTCCAAAACTAACAAAAGGTAACGGCAATCCCGATGTGGGGAGAATTCCAATAACAATTCCTATATGAAGTAGAGCAATAACGAATATGTTGACACTCAGAGCAAATCCAAGAAGTTTCCCAAATTCATCTTTTGCACCTTTTGAAATTTTCCATCCCAAGATGAACAAAAATAGGAACAAGCCAAGAATCAGAGCTGCCCTCATAAAACCAAGTTCTTCGGCAATAATTGCAAAAATGAAATCCGAATACGGCATCGGCAGGAAGAGCAGTTTTGCTCTTCCTGCTCCAAGTCCAACACCCCAAAAACCCCCAGAGCCAATACCTATCAGCGACTGTTGAATCTGATATGGAGGTTTACCGCGCAAAAGATCAAGGAACATACCCAGTCTTTCCGCAATATAATGAAAATGAAAAATCTTAACAACAAGAGGGATAAATAACAGCAAAATCAAGAGACATAATATGATGTGTTTTGTCTTTACTCCTCCAACAAAGAGCAAAAGCCCTGAAACTAACAACACGGAAAGAGCTGAGCTCAGATTCGGTTGCTTTAGAATGAGTAAAGTATAGACAATGACAACTGCAAAAAGAGGTAGAAATCCGTGAACAAAATCTTCTTTTTTTCGTTCTTTTGAACTTAAAGAACTTGCAAGGTATATGAACAGGAAAAGCCTTGCAAAATCTACTGGCATGAAACTCCTGTTCAGTACAATTATCCACCTTCTTGCCCCATTTATTTCCGTTCCCCAGATAAGGACATATATTAATAAACAGAAACCAATAATCAAAAATATCTTAGCGAATTTCTTAAGAACAGAGTAATTCATTACTGCAGTTATGAGAAATACGATAATCCCAATGATAATTGGTATGAGTTGTCTTTTCAAAAAAATAGATGTACTCTTCAATTTCGTTATTTCAAGAGCATAAAAGGAGGAAGAACTATATACCATTACAATTCCTAAAGAAACAAGAGAAAGCACCGTTAGAAGAAACAATATCTCGATTTCCTTCACATTTGACCTAATCATTGTTTAGCCTTTCCACGCTTTCCTTAAAACAATTTCCTCTGTCTGCAAAATCACGGAACATGTCAAAACTTGAACCACCGGGAGAAAATAAAATAGTATCCCCTTTGGATGCTTTACTGTAAGCAACTCCTGTTGCTTCTTTCATAGTCTCCGCCATTTCGAAGTTCTTATATCCTTCTTGCTCAAGATATTCTGCAAGTTTGTGAGAACTTTCTCCCATTAAAACTACAAACTTTGCTTTAAGAATCGGGTCTATCATTTCTTTCAGCTGTAGATTTTTGTTTCTTCCGCCGCAGATGAGAACAAACGACGTCTTTACACTTTCCACACTCCTAGCGAATGCAACGGGATTGGTGCACATCGAGTTGTTCACAAACCTGATACCATTTATTTCCCGCACGAATTCGAGTCTGTGAGGAAAACCAGCAAAGCTCTTCACAGTTTCCTTCAATGAACCGTAATCACAACCTGAAAGTATGCTGGCTGTCGATGCTGCAAGCACATTCTCAAGATTGTGTATCCCTGGTAAACGAATATCATCCTTTGAAAAAAGTAAATTTCTATCTTCGTCTTTTTTGTAAAACACCTTTCCGCCGGAAATAAAAGAACCTTTTTCTATCGCCTGTCTCGTACTAAAAAAATACACACTGGACTTCACATATGCTCCTGTTTCTCTTGTCACTTCTTGATCGAAATTCAGAACACAGAAATCATTTTCATCCTGGTTCGTGAACAATCTTCTCTTTAGAGAAACATAGGTTATTAAATCTTTATGTCTATCCAGGTGATCGGGTGAAATATTAGTTAGTATACCAATAAATGGTTTGAAAAGTTCAATGGTTTCAAGTTGAAATGTGCTTACTTCCGCCACAATTGTAGAATCCATCGGGGCTTCCAGAACAACTTGAGAAAGCGGAACACCCGGTGATATATTTCCTCCAAGTAAAACATTAAAACCGCAGTTTGAGAGCATTTCTTTTATGAGTGCGCAGGTTGTCGTTTTTCCATTCGTACCAGTAACGGCAATCAATTTCCCTTTATAACACTGGTAGGCTAACTCAATTTCCCCCAGTATTCTAATTTCTCTTTTTCTCGCTTCCCTTAACTCTGGGCTATCCTGTGGAATTCCAGGACTTACAATAATCATATCGGAGTCGAAAATTCTATCGCTGTGCCTTCCGCATTCACATTCAAATAGTCCTTCAGGAATCGATGGATTCCCGGAATCACTTCCAAATACCTTTGCTCCTTTTGAAAGAAGTAGCTTACTTGCAGCAATACCACTTCTTCCCAAACCTAAAACCGTCACTTTCTTTCCCTGCAACTTAATCATATCATTTTGTTCGCTTTTTACACTATCTTATCTTAAGAGTGCTCAAACCGATAAGCGCCAATAGAATTCCAATAATCCAGAATCTTACTACTATCTTTTCCTCAGACCATCCCGCCTTTTCAAAATGATGGTGAAGCGGTGCCATCCTGAAAAGTCTTTTACCTTTCGTCATCTTGAAATACCCTACCTGCAAGATTACAGAAACAACTTCTATAAGAAAGACTCCTCCAAGCAATATCAGTAGAATTTCCTGCTTAATGAGCACCGCAATTACTGCAATAATCCCCCCGAGTGTAAGTGAGCCGCTGTCACCCATAAAAACCTGAGCCGGATGTGCATTAAACCACAAAAAACCAAGTGCAGCTCCAGCAACCGAAATACAAAGAACCGTGAGTTCTCCGCTACCAGTTATATAAAGCACATTAAGGTATTCGCTAATTTTGACATTTCCGGTTATGTACGTTAGAATCGCATAACCCACTGCTGTTACAACCATAAGTCCGGTGGCAAGACCATCCAATCCGTCGGTAATATTAACGGCGTTAGAAGTGCCAACAATGACGAATATGATAAAAACTGTATAAAACCAGCCAAGATTGAGAAAAGTGTTTTTAAGAAAAAGCAAGCTGGTCATATTTTCGTATCCTACTATCTGCGGTTTAATCGTGAGTGCAATTCCTAATATGAGTCCGAGTGCCAACTGTCCAAGAATTTTCGTTTTTGCACTTAATCCCACACTCTTTTTGATTTTCAGGATATCATCAACAATTCCAATTACACCCAGCCAAACCAAAGAGAAAATTGTGATTAGCACAAACCTGTTACTAAGGTCTGCCCACAACAGTATCGATATCAAGATACTCGTGAGTATTATAAGTCCACCCATCGTGGGTGTTCCCTTTTTTGCTTTATGCACATTCTCCAGATAAGGTCTTAGGTTATCCCTCATACCGATTTTACAAAGCCAGCGTGTTATAAAAGGACCCAGAATAAAACAAAGCAAAACCGAAGTAACTGCAGCATAACTTGCACGAAAAGTGATATATCTAAAAACATTAAGTACCGTAAAATGCTCTTTCAGCGGAGCCAACAAAAGATACAGCATCTTATTTGCTTCCCCTTAAGTATTTGACTAAAAAGTTTGTAGTAATGTCAAGTCGATTCCTGTGGGAACCCTTGATAAGAACAATGTCACCCTTTCTAACCGTATTTATAAGTTTTTCCGTCAATTCTACCCTCTTTTTGAAATGTTTAATAATCCCCTCGAAGCCAAGATCCTTCAATGTTCTAACAATATTGACACATAGAGGTCCATAGAGAAAAACAATGTCAAAATTCTTTTCAATCAACTTTCGACCAACCGCAGAGTGAAATTCTCTGGCTCGTTTTCCCAATTCAAGCATATCGCCAAGGCAAGCGATCTTTCTTTTTGCTTGACATCCTGCAACGACTGAAATAGCAGCATTCATCGAATCCGGATTTGCATTATAGCTGTCATCGTAAATTGTAATACCATGGATTACGATCCTATTTAGTCTGAGCGGTTCACCACGAAATGTCCTCAACCTTTTTCTCATTGTGCGTGTATTTAATCCCAATAAGCTTGCAGTGGAAATTGCAGCAAGTGCATTGTAAATATTGAATCTTCCTGGTAACTTTAGTTGAAAATCTCCCGCACCATTGACATAAAAACTTGAACCCGTTTTACCAATTTTAATATTTCCAGCTGTAAAATCTGCTTCATTTTCAATTCCGAATGTAATGACTTCAGGTCTCGCTCCTTTTCTCATCTTCGTAGTATATGGGTCATCTGCATTAAGAATAGCCGCATTGTCTTTCTTGAGAAATGCAAGCAGCTCTGCCTTGGCTTTTGCCACATTCTTGACAGAACCAAGAAACTCAAGATGTCCCCTGCCCACATTTGTGATAATTCCAAGCTCCGGGGAAGCGATATGTGCAAGTCTCCTTATTTCTCCTTTGTGATTCATTGCCATCTCAAGAATTGCAATCTCTGTTTTTTCATCTATCTGGAGAGTGGAGAGTGGAAGTCCAATCATATTATTGTAATTCTTCATACTCTCTGAACATCTGAATGTATCTCTCAGCAGATGATTAATTATTCTTCTTGTGGTTGTTTTACCTCCTGTGCCGGTAATCCCCAAACATTTCACACTGAATCGCTTCCGCCATTTTCTCGCTAACTCACCGAGAGCAAACAAAGTATCTCTGACTTTAATCGTTCTACCCTCATACGCGCCCAAATTCCTGTCAACAATTACGTAAGATGCACCTTTGCCAAGTGCATCTTTAACGAATTCAATACCATCGTAGTTTTCACCCTTAAGTGCGAAAAATACCTCACCTTTTCTCACAGTCCTTGAATCTATCGAAATTCCAGTAATTAACCTTTTCTTTGATTTTGATTGCCCATTCACGGCATCCAACAGAAACCCAAACCTTAAATTTTTCACCTTCATAAATTTCCTTCTCGTAAGCTCAGAATGCAAGATTCAATAACTTCTCTATCACTGAAATGGAATCGTTTTCCTCCTATTTCCTGATATGTTTCATGCCCCTTCCCTGCCACTATGACGGTATCACCTTTCTGTGCAATCCTCAAAGAATTCTCTATTGCTTTTTTTCTATCGACCTCTACACTAACTTTGCTACTATTTACTCCTTCGATAATCTGCTCAATGATCGCCCGAGGATTCTCTCCCCTTGGATTATCTGAAGTAACTATTATCTCGTCACAAAGAGTAGAAGCAACTTTGCCCATTTGCTTTCTTTTCCCTTTATCCCTATCACCACCCGCTCCAAAAACACATATTAATCTACCCTTCGCTATTTCCTTTTCTGCAGAACATAGCCTATATAGCGCATCTGGTGTATGTGCATAGTCTAAAATACATTCGAAACCTAAACCCGTTTCTATCCTATCTCCCCGTCCTTCCACTCCCTTAAACGAACTTATGCCATCTTTGATAATATTATTGTCTATCCCCATCTTGAGTGATAAAGCAAAAGCCGGTAAAATATTGTATGCATTGTATCGCCCTCTCAAAGGCGATGTAATTGCAAACTCCGTATCTTCATATATAATCGATAGTTCAAGGCCGTCTTCAGTCACACTTCCTACTTTACCCTCGAAATCCGCCCTTTCATCAATACCAAAAGTATAAGTTTCAGAAGTTGCCTTCTGCACGAATTTTTCTCCATACACATCATCTACATTGATAAACGCAATCTTTTCTTTTTTCAAATTATGGAAAAATCTCAACTTCGTATTCAAATAATCAGAAAAAGTCTTATGAAAATTAAGATGGTCTCTCGAAATATTTGTGAAAACCGCAAAATCGAAATCAATATCCTCGATACGACCCATTTTGATGCCGTGAGAAGAAACTTCCATAATGCAAATGTCGATTCCTTTATCTACCATTTTGCGCATAGCCTTTTGTAACCAGAGAGATTCCGGTGTCGTGTTCGCAACATCAGTCTTTTCATCCTCCAGGAAACATCCAACCGTACTAATAACAGCAACCTTTTTGCCGGCTTTTCTCAGGATGTTTCGCAGAAGCATAGCTGTTGTGGTCTTACCATTCGTGCCCGTTATACCTATGATGGCTAACTTCTCCGAAGGAAATCCAAAAAAATGAGCAGAAACCTTTGAAAGTGCCCTTCTCGAACTTCTCACCTTTATTGCAGGTATACCAAACTCCACAGCATCGGTCTCCATAACAACTGAACTAGCTCCTCTGTTTATTGCATCTTTGATGTATCTGTGACCGTCCGTACTCTCCCCTTTAATTGCAAAGAACAAACCCCCTTCTTTGACTTCTCTCGAATCATAAAAAAGATGTTCTATCTCTTTTTCCTTATAGTTGGTCACCAAAATTGGATTCACAATTTCAATTATTTTTGACAATTTCATCTGATTCCGCCTTCAAACTCTTTACATAGAGAGAATTAAAAATCTTATTGCTGTACTCATCAAGGCAAACTATCCTCTGAGTAATCTTTCGGAAAAGAGGAGCTGCAACATATCCACCCCAATGGGGTCCTTTAGGTTCATCGATAAAAACACCTATTAAAATTTGGGGATCTCTTGCAGGTAAATAGCCTATAAAAGATGCAATATATTCATCTTTCCCATAACCTATAATTGGCTTACTCTTTTCAGCGGTGCCTGTCTTTCCAGCGATTTCAATTCCATCAACCCTGGCGTATTTTCCAGTTCCACAGTTTACAACACCGATTAGAATATCATTTAGTGTCCGCGCCGTTTCTTTTCTCATTACTCGTCTTATGACAACCGGACTGGAAGTGTACACATTTTCACCATTATCGTTTACGATACATTTTACCAGTGAGGGTTTTAGCAATACACCTCCGTTTGCTATTGCACTGTAGGCATTTACAATCTGCATCGCCGTTACGGATAAACCTTGACCGAATGACATCGTAGCAAACTTTAATGGTGTCCAGCGACCCGGTTTTCCGATATTACCTTTTTCCTCGCCCGGAAGCTTTACTTTTGTTGGCGAACCAAAACCAAAAGCCCTTGAGTAGCAATAGAATCTCTTCCTTCCAATCTTCTCTGCAATCTTTATTGCTGCAACATTACTCGAATGTTCAATGAACTGAACGAAGGTCAGCGATCCGTGTTTCTCGGCATCCGTGATCTTAACTTTTCCAACCTTTATAATCCCTTTCCCATCCTCCACTATCTCATCAAGTTTGAAAAGCTTTTCATTTATTGCAGCCGTTGCCGTTACAATTTTGAAAGTTGAACCTGGTTCAAACAACTCGGAAATCGCACGATTTATCCATAGCCCCTTATCGTAATTTAAAGGTTTATTGGGATTGTAGTCAGGAAAGTTTACAAGAGCGAGAACTTCTCCTGTTCTGGGATTCATTACAATGACAATAGCTCTTTTTGCAGATGTGGTTTTCATCACTTTCTCGAGTTCGGAAAGAACAATCGACTGTATGTCGACATCAACCGTTAACACAATGTCTTTTCCAGCCTTTGCACTTTCCCTGGGAAGAGCAGGATGGGGATAAAGCAAACCTCCCGGTGTTTTCTGTAAGTAAGCCCAGCCAGGTTTTCCAGCCAAGAGTGAGTCGAACTCGAATTCAATCCCTTCCAAACCAGTGTATTCCGTTCCCACAAAACCAACCAGTGATGAACAGAGCCTACCGTACGGATAGAATCTCTTCTTATCTTGAAGGAATTCAATTCCTTCGATTTCCTTAATTTGCTTTGGAATCGAACTTTCTATATTCTTTTTAATGTAAAAGAACTTTTTACTCTTCAAGTCCCCGTAGAGCTCTGCAAACTTACCTAAACCTACTTCAGACAGAAGTTTAGCGGTTTTTCTTTTTTCTTTTACCTTTCGAGGTAGTGCTATAAGTGTTTTTGTCTTAATGTTCGTTGCAATAATCTTTCCAAACCGGTCAAAAATTCTTCCTCGCTCAGGATAGACGATTATTTTCTCAACATTTTGCTTCTTGGATTTCCTTGAATAGTAACTTTTCTTAAATAGTTGAATATAGCCAAGCCTTAGAAAGAAAAAAAACCACACGCCGAGAAGTAAAAAAACAACAACATTGGTTTTTATTACTTTCTCTTTCATTCCGATACTTGAATTCTTAAGTTATTTCCCATTATGTTTTTTAAATTTATTCATTAGTTTTCTATTACATACTTGATCTCTTTGCTGCTTGGATATCTCATATTCAGTTGTTCTTTAGCAATTTTCTCGATCCTTAATACAGATGTTAAGTTTAAGTATTCCAACCGCAATTTGCGAACCCTGCTCATGGTTTTCTCCATTTTTTTCTCTTTTTTGGATAGAACAAGCGTCAACTGAAATGCAGTTGCTCTTTCCCAGACATAGAATAGTGCAAGCAACACAATGATAGAGAAAAGAAGAACAACTACCAATATCCTTTTAATCATTTTCCTCTTCCCAATCTTCATCACCTTCTAATCCTTTAATCCCTTTTGCTTCTAATTCCTCTTCCAAATGCTTAAGCTTTTTAATCACTCTAAGTCTCGCACTTCGTGAACGCCTATTCTTTATCCTTTCGGCTTTGGATGGTCTTGCGCACCTTGGGTTAATAATTGTAAGGTATCCTGCTTTCTTCAGCGTTCTGAAAAAATTCTTCGCAATCCTATCTTCGAGAGAATGGTAACTGATTAATGCAATCCTTCCATCGACTGCCAACAGTTTGAAAGCCTTAAACAAAGCAATTTTGAGATTTTCGAGTTCATCATTCACCGTTATGCGAATTGCCTGAAAAACCCTTGCTAACGTCTTGTGCGCTGCCCTTCTTGGAATATTTCTTCGGACAAAATCACTGAGATCCACGGTTGTTTCAAAAGGTTTCTTCTTGACCTGTTCTGCAATCACCCGGGAAAGTCTTCTCGACCACTTTTCCTCTCCTAACTTCGTTAAAACATCCAAAAGCCTCTCCTGTGAAAATGTATTTATTACCTGTTCTGCCGTGATTTTCTGAACAGCATCGAATCTCATGTCAAGCGGACCTTCCTCCCTGAAACTGAAACCTCTTCCCGCATTATCAAGCTGATAAGATGACATACCCAGATCGAATAGAATTCCGGAAACCGCTGGTAACTTTAACGGTTCGATAAGTTCATCAATGTTCTCATATCCGCCACTGATAAATTTCACTCTATCGCCAAACTCACTTAATCTGTGTTTTGCAACCTCAAGGCTTTTCTTATCTTTATCTATTCCAATCAAAATGGTGTCTTCCGGAGTTTTCGAGAGAATCTCCATTGAATGTCCTCCGGTACCTACAGTACAATCGATATACACTTTTCCCCCACCATCTAATAATGCGTCAATACTCTCACTTAGTAGAACGGGAGTATGAATACTCTCCATTTTTCCTCCAGGTTAATGAGTGTTCTTTCCGCAGAGCGTCAATTGCACTTTTTTCCGAGGGATATAAACTCAAAAGAAATGGCCATCCCCCTACCAATAAGATATCAATCAAATAGGCTTTCTTGGCAACAAATTTAACTTCACCATCGCTGTCCTGTATTTTCTCTTTTAAATTTATGAGCCTGTCAACATCTTTGTAATGCAGGTGTTTAACCTTCGAAAAATTGATAACAAATAGATTTGCACCTTCCCTCAATTCCTTATCGACCATTTGCGTAATCCCTAAAATATCTTCTTTTTCAAGAAATCCAGAAACTGACAGCGTTGTTACATCATCTTCCGAGAATTTTCTAAAAGGTCTGAATCTTGTTCTTGAAGTAAATAACTGTTTCTTATTTTGAACAACTTTACAATTTTCTGAACCCATTATATCTCCAGACTTTCGAGAATTTCATCTTTGATGTTCTCCATACCTTCGAACTCTTTTCTATGGATTTCAGGATTCCATATCTCAATTCTATCAAGAACTCCGGCAATAACAACTTCCTTTTCTATTTTAGCATAGTCCAGCAAATGTTGCGGTATTTTTATTCTTCCCTGAGTATCAACCTCCACTTCCTCTTTATTCTCCAGAAAATATCTAACAACGAATCTATTCTTCTTCTTGCTCTGAGGCAGAGCAAGTAACTTATCTTCAAAACCCTTCCACACCTTTAGCGAATAGATCGATAAACACCTATCAAAACCCCTTGTAACAGCAACGATTCTCTTCCCTTTATTGATTATCCTTTTTCTTAGTTTTGATGGAATAAATATTCTACCTTTATGGTCAACTGAATGTGAATGACGTCCGCTAAGACTCAAATTGGCTCCTTCCATTTCACCACTTTTCACCACTTTTCACCACTTTATAGGAAAAATACTATTTTGTCAAGGAAAAAATGCGTTTTTTCAAAAAAACTTAAGGAGTATCTTAATGAAACTCTCGCCTTATACTGAGTAAAGTTAAGGTTAAAGTTTACCTTGAGGTTTGTGAGATTTTAACCAATCCAACCAACCAAACACATTATTAGCCACGGTTTCTGCACAGTTAAACATCAATTCAAAGTTTCCCCAATCCTACCAAGACAAATCAACAGGGATTGAAAGAGAATACAAGAGATAATAAAAAAATTGTAACCACAGATTACACTGATTCAGACAGATAAGCCTTCAATTCAAGGTTTTAGCAAAGAAAACCAATTCAATTCTTCTCTTTCCGTCTTCAGCGTTTGGATGGTCAATATCGTTGAGAATGTTTGAACATTGTAAAACAATATATAGTAATTCAGTAATTGAGTAATTAGTAACTTCGTTTAGACCGTTTAGAGCGCTGAGATCGTTAATATCGCTTGGTTCGTTGGCGTGGTTTAAATATACCGTTGCGAAACAACCAATCACCGTTCATCAAAGATGAACTCATACCGTTCTGAGCAAAGCGAAGAATCAATTTCCGTTCCGAAGGAACAATCCTTTACCATTCCAACGGAACAATTTTTTCTGTCTTCTGCCTTCTGTCCTCTGCCTTCTGCCTTCTGTCATCTGTCTTTGACCCTCTTGACTCTCTCGACTCCATAAACCCTATTGACCCTTTTCGTTTCAATCTTTGCCTGCCACGTTAGCCGCTGAAAACAGCTTTCTCGGAGTTTTATGGAATTTTCTTTAGGTCTTATTAGCTTCTATTTCAAGACCTGACCCCAATGGGTTTCCCAATCTATAAAAAATAATGGTCGCTCCCCCCTAACAGGAGTTGCCTGTTTGTTAGGTATAGTGGTTAGGGCACACTTAACAAACGTTGTGTAAATATAATGAATAATTACAGTTTTGTCAAGAAAAAAACTGAGGTGAAAAATGACTGATAAAGAAAAGGCAAAGAAGGCACAGGAAGCACGAAGTAAGAAATACAAGATAGCCGTTAAAGAGGGTGGGCATATTATAAAACCTGCAGAATACGCAAATCTTACTGACGCAGAGTTTGCCGATCCTGTGAATTATAGATATCCAATCGATGAACAGCATATCAGAGGGGCAATAACCTACTGGGCAAAGCCAAAGAATCAAGAGCAGTATACGGCTGCGGAAAAGAAGATTATCTCGGATAGGATTGAGAAAGCGAAAAAGAAATTTGAAATTGGTGATTATAAGAAGGCGAAAGATTATTTTATCGGAAAGTCAGTAGAAGTTGAGGGTTCAGATGAAATACAAGTATCAAAGCTTGGTGTTTTCTACCATCAGATATATGGAAGGTTTGAAGTTACAAGGCAAGATGTGGATGACATGTGTTTCAATCCTTGTTTTTATGGAACTTGCTTTAGAACTCAATCTTTCCCCATCTTTTGACCTTTCCTGATATGTTTCAATCCTTGTTTTTATGGAACTTGCTTTAGAACTGATTTGTGTCAGTTGGGCTCTCTTGGAACCTCTTTGTTTCAATCCTTGTTTTTATGGAACTTGCTTTAGAACACATTTGTCGGGATTCATCTGATAGTGAGATTGTCGTTTCAATCCTTGTTTTTATGGAACTTGCTTTAGAACAATCTCTCATCACTACCTCCATTTCTAATTATAAGTGTTTCAATCCTTGTTTTTATGGAACTTGCTTTAGAACGTAACAACATTCACAGGGTATAATTCTTGTTTTAGGTTTCAATCCTTGTTTTTATGGAACTTGCTTTAGAACAATCTCTCATCACTACCTCCATTTCTAATTATAAGTGTTTCAATCCTTGTTTTTATGGAACTTGCTTTAGAACGATGTTGTGCAGAACGATGAAGATGTCACTATGCGTTTCAATCCTTGTTTTTATGGAACTTGCTTTAGAACTATGCGCATCCGTTTGTTAATAGCCTCTATTGCAATATGTTTCAATCCTTGTTTTTATGGAACTTGCTTTAGAACTCCAGATCTAAACAATATATTACCATCAGGCATTAGTTTCAATCCTTGTTTTTATGGAACTTGCTTTAGAACGTAACAACATTCACAGGGTATAATTCTTGTTTTAGGTTTCAATCCTTGTTTTTATGGAACTTGCTTTAGAACTCCGTTCCTTTTTCAAAGTGGTTGTATTTTTTTGCGTTTCAATCCTTGTTTTTATGGAACTTGCTTTAGAACTTAAAACAAGAAAAATTAGGAGAATTAGGATCTGTGTTTCAATCCTTGTTTTTATGGAACTTGCTTTAGAACAATGTCGAATAAATGATTTGGTACGGGAGTTCCAGGTTTCAATCCTTGTTTTTATGGAACTTGCTTTAGAACAGCTCTATTCGTCTCGTAAGGGCATTTTGGGGATATGTTTCAATCCTTGTTTTTATGGAACTTGCTTTAGAACCCAAATCCCGCAAAGATAACGGACAGTCGTTATAAGTTTCAATCCTTGTTTTTATGGAACTTGCTTTAGAACTTCATTGAATGAAATTGGAACACCCTAAAGACAAAGTTTCAATCCTTGTTTTTATGGAACTTGCTTTAGAACAAGGTATAAGGGAAATCAATATGGAGACGATTAAGATGTTTCAATCCTTGTTTTTATGGAACTTGCTTTAGAACTTTTTAGGAATTTTAGATACATCAATAATTGAATAGTTTCAATCCTTGTTTTTATGGAACTTGCTTTAGAACACAGAACCTTGTTTATTAGCAACTAAAGGTAAACCCGTTTCAATCCTTGTTTTTATGGAACTTGCTTTAGAACCAGCTCACGAAAGAACAGAGTGAAATGGATCCCAATCGTTTCAATCCTTGTTTTTATGGAACTTGCTTTAGAACTGTGATTAGCCTATTGTTATGTCTATTTCTCTGGATGTTTCAATCCTTGTTTTTATGGAACTTGCTTTAGAACACTATGGCAAGAAATGTCAGGATTCCATCGCCAAGGTTTCAATCCTTGTTTTTATGGAACTTGCTTTAGAACGACATGAGATGGTGGAGAATACCGCGCCCAGGGGAGTTTCAATCCTTGTTTTTATGGAACTTGCTTTAGAACTTTTTTAAGTTATCCTTTTTTTCTTTTTTCATTTTATGTTTCAATCCTTGTTTTTATGGAACTTGCTTTAGAACTTTGGATTCCGAGAATATGGAAATCATTCAATCTATGGGTTTCAATCCTTGTTTTTATGGAACTTGCTTTAGAACTCCAAATCTGCCTTTTTTTATCGTGATATATATCCAGTTTCAATCCTTGTTTTTATGGAACTTGCTTTAGAACCCCATATTTCGAGTTTTCAATATGCACCCCATCAGTTTCAATCCTTGTTTTTATGGAACTTGCTTTAGAACTATAAAAGTTATTTTGACGGTTTTAGAACGATTTATGAGACTATATAACGTTCTTGCGAAACGGTTTCAATCCTTGTTTTTATGGAACTTGCTTTAGAACAAGAATTGTCTGGATGTATGTATTGACTATAATAAGTTTCAATCCTTGTTTTTATGGAACTTGCTTTAGAACGATTTATGAGACTATATAACGTTCTTGCGAAACGGTTTCAATCCTTGTTTTTATGGAACTTGCTTTAGAACATAATACGAATATCAGAAACACCCAAAGAATGAGGTTTCAATCCTTGTTTTTATGGAACTTGCTTTAGAACCCATAACTACGATTGCTATGAAGAGTATCATTAAGAAGTTTCAATCCTTGTTTTTATGGAACTTGCTTTAGAACGGCAAGTGGAATGAAACAAAATCTTAAAGCACAAAAGTTTCAATCCTTGTTTTTATGGAACTTGCTTTAGAACTTGCTTGGAAGTTCATTGAACCCAGACTTCCGTTTGTTTCAATCCTTGTTTTTATGGAACTTGCTTTAGAACTTTAGAGGATGTAAATAGCCAAGTGGTTGTTGAGAAGTTTCAATCCTTGTTTTTATGGAACTTGCTTTAGAACCTATGCAAGTATCGTTTAGCATATAACGTCCCCATATGTTTCAATCCTTGTTTTTATGGAACTTGCTTTAGAACTGATAGTTCGGCACGATTTCAGGAGAAATACTTTTAGTTTCAATCCTTGTTTTTATGGAACTTGCTTTAGAACTATTACAATCGCAGGATGGTTTGATAGTGCTTTCAGGTTTCAATCCTTGTTTTTATGGAACTTGCTTTAGAACCTGATTGTCGTCCAAAAAAACGAGATGCTCTAAAGTGTTTCAATCCTTGTTTTTATGGAACTTGCTTTAGAACGCACAGGCTATTTCGTTGGGAGTGAAAGATTATGTGTTTCAATCCTTGTTTTTATGGAACTTGCTTTAGAACAATACAACCAGAAATGAGACAAGGATTATTGCTTATGTTTCAATCCTTGTTTTTATGGAACTTGCTTTAGAACCTGAAATATCTTTTATTGAATTCTGATATGCTCTTTTGTTTCAATCCTTGTTTTTATGGAACTTGCTTTAGAACGCAGGCATCGGCGATAATAGAGGCACTCAAGGATATGTTTCAATCCTTGTTTTTATGGAACTTGCTTTAGAACTAAAAGACCCCAAAGCATTTGCTCTGGTTGTAACTGGGTTTCAATCCTTGTTTTTATGGAACTTGCTTTAGAACCAGAATATCAGGTTCGTAGAATCGTAGACACATCGGGTTTCAATCCTTGTTTTTATGGAACTTGCTTTAGAACAAATAAGAACATTATGCCTCCTTATTTCTTTTCGTTCTGTTTCAATCCTTGTTTTTATGGAACTTGCTTTAGAACATTTCATCTGTGTACGGAATGCCGAAAATAGAATTGGTTTCAATCCTTGTTTTTATGGAACTTGCTTTAGAACCGTACCAGAAGCTGTCTTGCGTTATTCGTTTTGCATGTTTCAATCCTTGTTTTTATGGAACTTGCTTTAGAACATAGAAGATGCACTTAAAAAGATGCCGATTCCAGGTTTCAATCCTTGTTTTTATGGAACTTGCTTTAGAACATGTAAGGTTGAATAACCCTTATTAATTGTTTTAAGTTTCAATCCTTGTTTTTATGGAACTTGCTTTAGAACTTCTTCGCTCAACACTCCGCGATACAACTCCTTATAGTTTCAATCCTTGTTTTTATGGAACTTGCTTTAGAACTCATAGTCAAAGAAGAAGAATAGTCAAGAGGATTAGTTTCAATCCTTGTTTTTATGGAACTTGCTTTAGAACTAACATTTTCGCAGTATTATGAATTCACAAAAAAGGTTTCAATCCTTGTTTTTATGGAACTTGCTTTAGAACCTCATTGAATTGATAGAGGCGGTGCGAGGTTCAAGTTGTTTCAATCCTTGTTTTTATGGAACTTGCTTTAGAACATAGAGGATGCCGATGCCGAGATTGACAGTTACTGCGGTTTCAATCCTTGTTTTTATGGAACTTGCTTTAGAACTGAGGAGGTATCTCTCAGAACGGATATCTTGCAGATGTTTCAATCCTTGTTTTTATGGAACTTGCTTTAGAACCAGATGGATTTCAATCCCAACGATGGAGGATCAGGTTTCAATCCTTGTTTTTATGGAACTTGCTTTAGAACAGGTAACGCTCGATTAGGGAGGAAAAATGGGAGCAAGTTTCAATCCTTGTTTTTATGGAACTTGCTTTAGAACAAAGGCATATCCTGACAGGGTTGTATTGCAATATTTGTTTCAATCCTTGTTTTTATGGAACTTGCTTTAGAACCTTGGCTACAATGCCGGTGCGAAAGCCTTTTACAAGTTTCAATCCTTGTTTTTATGGAACTTGCTTTAGAACACTATTTTCCCTTATGGGGGAACAGATGGGCTTGTAAAGTTTCAATCCTTGTTTTTATGGAACTTGCTTTAGAACGGGATAGGGCTGTGGCGATATACGGCTCAAAAATAGTGTTTCAATCCTTGTTTTTATGGAACTTGCTTTAGAACCAACAGGCTGGGATGATACATTCCGGAAAAACGGGGTTTCAATCCTTGTTTTTATGGAACTTGCTTTAGAACGATATTACACATACCGGAACCGGCGCCGCAACATATGTTTCAATCCTTGTTTTTATGGAACTTGCTTTAGAACCCAATAGTCAGAGCAGAAGATTGGTTTAAAACCTTGTTTCAATCCTTGTTTTTATGGAACTTGCTTTAGAACGCATCATTAATACTGCAGAGGGTGTAATACCACTGGTTTCAATCCTTGTTTTTATGGAACTTGCTTTAGAACAACTCGGCATGGTACTTGCCCCAATGGGGGGTAACAGTTTCAATCCTTGTTTTTATGGAACTTGCTTTAGAACCGTATGCCCCAAAAACAGAAACGTTCAGAGACGGGTTTCAATCCTTGTTTTTATGGAACTTGCTTTAGAACGTATTTTGTATATCTCTTCCAGGAACTCGTGATCCTGTTTCAATCCTTGTTTTTATGGAACTTGCTTTAGAACTTGACATCGCTCCAGTCATGCTCCCTGCCGTTGATGTTTCAATCCTTGTTTTTATGGAACTTGCTTTAGAACGGTATATTCTTGATCCCCATCCTTTCCTCCTTGTTAAGTTTCAATCCTTGTTTTTATGGAACTTGCTTTAGAACAGATGGATCTCTCGATATTATAAGTGTTTTCGAACAACTGTTTCAATCCTTGTTTTTATGGAACTTGCTTTAGAACCAGTTCGGATGAATCGGGGGGATTCCTTTTCCATGTTTCAATCCTTGTTTTTATGGAACTTGCTTTAGAACTTGGGGAGGAGATGAGACGCAGAGTGCAACAGAAAAATAGTTTCAATCCTTGTTTTTATGGAACTTGCTTTAGAACTGGCAGCGCCCCAAGACCACCATCCTTGATCGTTGGAGTTTCAATCCTTGTTTTTATGGAACTTGCTTTAGAACCATTAGCCTCTACACCATCGTACGATGCCGAATCGAGTTTCAATCCTTGTTTTTATGGAACTTGCTTTAGAACGAGATATTGTTAGAATAATCGTCGATTCAATTACGGTTTCAATCCTTGTTTTTATGGAACTTGCTTTAGAACGAAGGCACTGCTATCTTTTCTGTTTCGCAGTGTGTTTGTTTCAATCCTTGTTTTTATGGAACTTGCTTTAGAACTGAAAGCCTGGACTGAAGGGGACGATGGACATATATGTTTCAATCCTTGTTTTTATGGAACTTGCTTTAGAACTTAAGTTGATCGAGAAAGCAGAAGGTTTGCTAATAGTTTCAATCCTTGTTTTTATGGAACTTGCTTTAGAACAAAAGAGTATCTGAGTAAGAATCAAGTCTCGTTGAAGTTTCAATCCTTGTTTTTATGGAACTTGCTTTAGAACAAACACCCGAAAAAGTAAACAGGTAAACACCGAGGTTTCAATCCTTGTTTTTATGGAACTTGCTTTAGAACTGGGATCCAGGTCAAGGTGCCAAATCTTACTTATGAGTTTCAATCCTTGTTTTTATGGAACTTGCTTTAGAACGAGGCTTTGGGCTTGTTGAAGAGAAACCGGAAGGAAGTTTCAATCCTTGTTTTTATGGAACTTGCTTTAGAACTTCGTCACTCCTATACAATCGACCAGGAGCAGAAGAAGTTTCAATCCTTGTTTTTATGGAACTTGCTTTAGAACTGGAAGTGCAACCAATTGCGTAAGTCTATATATAGGTTTCAATCCTTGTTTTTATGGAACTTGCTTTAGAACCAGATTAATAATTTCTGTGAAATATCATATAAAGGGTTTCAATCCTTGTTTTTATGGAACTTGCTTTAGAACAGTTATTGCACATAGAGCATACTGAAGACTGGGGACGTGTTTCAATCCTTGTTTTTATGGAACTTGCTTTAGAACATTCCTGGGGAAGGATGTAGATATCAGGATCACCAAGTTTCAATCCTTGTTTTTATGGAACTTGCTTTAGAACACTTATAGGTGAATTATACGGTGGTGTATTTACTATGTTTCAATCCTTGTTTTTATGGAACTTGCTTTAGAACTGACACTGACCATCCGGGTGCAGCAAACCAGAGCAAGTTTCAATCCTTGTTTTTATGGAACTTGCTTTAGAACTCTATACCATTGGGGAATCGATGGGACACCCCTTAAGTTTCAATCCTTGTTTTTATGGAACTTGCTTTAGAACAAAATATTTATCTTAATCAAACATTCATCACAAAGTTTCAATCCTTGTTTTTATGGAACTTGCTTTAGAACTGTGTAATGGTTTTTGTATTGGAATTTTTAGCATTATGTTTCAATCCTTGTTTTTATGGAACTTGCTTTAGAACTTTTCAAAACACATCTCAGAAAACTTATTAAGGATTGTTTCAATCCTTGTTTTTATGGAACTTGCTTTAGAACGCAAATTCTACGGCGCCGGAGTTGCCACAACACAATGTTTCAATCCTTGTTTTTATGGAACTTGCTTTAGAACTCAGATTACAATCATCTTCCGATGGTCTTTCGCATGTTTCAATCCTTGTTTTTATGGAACTTGCTTTAGAACTTTTATCTAAACGATTGTCATTCCAATTTTGTTCAAGTTTCAATCCTTGTTTTTATGGAACTTGCTTTAGAACCTCTTAATTTTTTTATAATCCTTTCCTTTATATTAGGTTTCAATCCTTGTTTTTATGGAACTTGCTTTAGAACTCTTGCTTCCTTTAACAACTTATCTATCCCAGCCTTGTTTCAATCCTTGTTTTTATGGAACTTGCTTTAGAACCCTTCCGCCAATCTTCTTTTACTTCTTCTGATATTTGTTTCAATCCTTGTTTTTATGGAACTTGCTTTAGAACAAAAATCTACGAAAAATAATTAGGTATGGTAGACAGTTTCAATCCTTGTTTTTATGGAACTTGCTTTAGAACTAAAAAATTAAAAATGTTTAAGGGTGAAATCGATTAGTTTCAATCCTTGTTTTTATGGAACTTGCTTTAGAACTACTTTTGTTGCCAGTTCCCGCGGCGTTAAATAGTGTTTCAATCCTTGTTTTTATGGAACTTGCTTTAGAACTATATGCTTGATGATAGAGTGCGCGTCTCAGGAATGTTTCAGTCCTTGTTTTTATGGAACTTGCTTTAGAACATCCTGTATGGGTGGTTATCGTTGTTGCTCTTGCGAGTTTCAATCCTTGTTTTTATGGAACTTGCTTTAGAACTATAGGAGCGGTTGACCAACAACAGCTAACACGCGCGTTTCAATCCTTGTTTTTATGGAACTTGCTTTAGAACAAGGGGGCGGGTAAACATAAGCTGCCATACCTTTTGTTTCAATCCTTGTTTTTATGGAACTTGCTTTAGAACTACGCACGAAGAAGCAAACAAAATCTGTGATATAATGTTTCAATCCTTGTTTTTATGGAACTTGCTTTAGAACCACTATCACTTTTTGTGCTTTGATATTGTCTTTATGTTTCAATCCTTGTTTTTATGGAACTTGCTTTAGAACTATATTGGCAAAAGAGGAGAATCCTGTCCGCTTTTCTGTTTCAATCCTTGTTTTTATGGAACTTGCTTTAGAACCATTTGTCGGGATTCATCTGATAGTGAGATTGTCGTTTCAATCCTTGTTTTTATGGAACTTGCTTTAGAACACCCCCCACGTGATGAAGTCGCTCATAAATTACAGAGTTTCAATCCTTGTTTTTATGGAACTTGCTTTAGAACAAGGCATCCTCACCTGAAAGGTTAGGATTCTTATGGTTTCAATCCTTGTTTTTATGGAACTTGCTTTAGAACAAATCTATCCCTATGTGCAATGGGACGTTATGTTGGTTTCAATCC
>Ga0307421_1000011_pt1 | contig 101535 bp, 104 predicted proteins | sample SalMarWE160270MG_FD_202163 | JGI IMG/M metagenome (GOLD analysis project Ga0307421, IMG submission 202163) | Salt marsh sediment microbial communities from the Plum Island Ecosystem LTER, Massachusetts, United States - WE1602-70 | ecosystem: Environmental > Aquatic > Marine > Intertidal zone >... | reverse complement strand
AGCCTGATTCGTAGGTTAGATCCATTTTTGCTCTATCATAATATGTAAAACCCTCTTTATCAACCATTTTTGTCATATTGCTTGATTTTAGGGGTGTTACCTATGTATCTCATCATGTGCATGTTTTAGGGGTTTTTAAAAAATAAAAAAAACTCCCGCAAGCGAGAGATTTTTCGAATCCCGAGGCGCGTCCTTAAAATACATACCCTTTCCATCTGAGTTTAGATGATTGACTATTATTTAAAGAGTATCGTTGGCAAGGGTATGTATTTTAAGGACGCGCCTCTAATGTTAAGACTTGACAATGGTTTTTAGCTCTGCTAAAATTGTAATACAAATTATTACAACAAAAAACATGCGTAATATTATAAATATTTCAATGCCTGCTGAAATGGCTAAAATGATCAAGCAGGAGGTAAAAAAAGGCAAGTATGCAAGCGTTAGCGAATTTTTCCGTTCTCTTTTGCGTGAGTACGAAGAAAATAAACTTTTAGCCGAAATAGGAGAAAGTCGCCGAGAGTTTAAAGCTGGCAAAGGCAAAGTTTTACATTCTTTTAGAGATTTAAGATAAGTATAAATTAAACAACGGATAATTTAATGAAAGTTTTATACTCTCCTTGTTTTGTTCGTAAATACAAGAAACTGCCGGACAAGATTAAGGATTTGATTGAGGACAATGAAAAAATTTTCCTTAAAAATCCTTTTGACAAGAGGTTAAAAACTCATAAGCTTGCTGGAAAATTCAAGGGCTTCTGGTCTTTTTCTATTGACTATAAATACCGAATTATTTTTGAATTTGCGGATAAAGACATAGTCTATCTTCACTCAGTCGGAACCCACCGAATTTATCAGTAATTCAATCAAAATAGTTTATTTTCTTCAGTATCATATTTCAGACCCAGATGGTCATAGGCTAATTTAGCAGCCATGCGGCCTTTAGGCGTGCGGGCCAAAAAACCTAAACGAAGCAAATAAGGCTCGTAGATTTCTTGAATAGTATCAGTTTCTTCATTCGTAGCTGCTGCCAGAGTTTGCAAACCTACTGGTCCGCCATTGAATTTTTGGATAATAGTTTCCAAAATATGCCTGTCAGCCAATTCTAGCCCAAGCTCGTCTATTTCAAGCATTTTTAATGCTTCTTGAGATAATTTTTGGTTAATTAGACCATCAGCTTTAACTTGAGCATAGTCACGAGTTCTTTTTAACAGACGATTAGCTACACGGGGGGTATAGCGCGAGCATTTAGCTATTGTTTGAATAGCTATTGGTTCAATATCTGTCTTTAATATTTGAGCTGACCGATTAATAATTTTTTCTATATCTTCTTGGTCATAGAAGTCCAGACGATAAGTTGCCCCAAATCTGCTGCGCAAAGGAGAAGAAAGCATGCCAATGCGAGTAGTGGCGCCAATTAATGTAAAACGAGGCAGTTCTAATTGTAGAGTCCGAGCTGAAGGGCCTTTGCCAATAACAATATCCAAAACAAAATCTTCCATTGCTGGATACAATGTTTCTTCAATGGTCCTGTTAAGCCGATGGAATTCATCTATAAAAAGAACATCGCCATTTTGTAAATTGGTCAGGATAGAAGCTAAATCACCTACTTTTTCAATAGCTGGGCCAGAAGTTATTTTAATACTATTTCCCATTTCTTTGGCAATAATATGGGCTAAAGTCGTTTTACCGAGACCAGCGCTGCCATATAATAAGATATGGTCAATTGATTCCTTTCTTTTCTTGGCTGCTTGTATTAAAATTTGAAGATTATCTTTAATTTTTTGCTGCCCCACATATTCTTGAAAAGAATGAGGGCGAAGAGTTGAATCTAAATAATTATCTTCAGATTTTTTTTGTTCAGTAATTATGCTTGACATTTTCTTAATAACTTGTTATTATCTTAATAAATGATCTTAATATTTATTAATCTGTAGGCAATAAGAACTTAATTTTTTTAAAATTAGTTCGATGGGGGTTTATCTTAGTTTTTGGGTATTTTGGCTCCGGCTGGAATATTCCTCGGAAAATCTTTTCTCTCTGTTCTCAGGCAGGGAGTCATTGTCTACAGATTAATGTGTGTTAAGGTCTTCGTCCTATTACTCTTTCTATCTCTTCCAGAGTAGTTATTCCTTCAATTGCTTTAAGCAAACCATCTTGATATAGCGTGAGCATGCCTTTGCTTCTGGCCAGTTCTTCTATCTGTTCTGGACTGGCTGAAGAAAGAATACTCTTTTTTATCTCTTTGTCAGTGATTAATATTTCAAAGATACCTATTTGTCCTTTATATCCCCTTTGATTGCATTTCTCGCATTTACCTGGTTTATATAATTTTATTTCTTTAATTTGCTTTTGATAGAGAGCTGGCATTTGCTTTAGCTCTTTTTCTATTCTCTCCAAAGTCTCAGGAGAAATTTTTTGTTCCTTTCTGCAATAAGGACAAAGTTTTTTAACTAATCTTTGGGCTACAATAGCTTTAGTTGAAGAACTAATATCTCCAATCTTGATATCAAGATTAGTTAATCTCTGTATAGCTTCAACTGCGCTATTAGTGTGAAGGGTGGTTAAAACTAAATGGCCGGTAAGAGAGGCCTGAATAGCTGATTGCGCGGTCTCTGAATCTCTAATTTCGCCAAGCATAATAATATTCGGGTTTTGGCGAAGAAGGGCTCTTAAAGCTTCAAAAAAAGTGTAACCTTCTTCTTTGTCAATTTGAGTTTGGATTATGCCGGAGAGTCGATATTCAATAGGGTCTTCAATTGTGAAAATTTTTGTCTCAGGCCTATTTAATTGGCTAAGGATAGAATAAAGAGTAGTTGTTTTGCCAGCGCTAGTCGGCCCAGTTACAAATACAATTCCATTAGGCGATTTAATAACTTTTTGTAAATCTTTTAATAATTCTGGACGAACTCCTAATTGTTCTAAAGAAAGAACAGCTATGTCAGGTCTAAGCAGGCGAATGATTATTGATTCTCCGTACCCACTAGGGATAACTGATACTCTAGTGTCATAAACTTTTTCATCAGGGCATTCTATTTTAAATCTTCCGTCCTGGGCTTTTTTATGAACGTCAATTACCATACCAGCCAATTCTTTTATTTGTGCTACCGTAGACAGGAATAATTCTTTGGCAATTTCAGCTACTTTTTCTAGAGAGCCGTCTATTCTTAATCTTATTATGAGACTTGTTTCTTCTGCTTCAAAATGAATATCAGTAGCTTTTAGTTTTAAGGAAATAGCAATAATCCATTTTATTAAATCATCCATTCTGGCTTGACTAATCTTTTCCTGTATTTTTTTATCGCCTAGAGTTATAGATTGAGACCATTCGAAAATTTCCTCATCTATGACCAGAGCCCGGCTAAGCATAGACATAATTGCCCTGCCATAAAGCTGTTCAATATATTGAGGAGAGCCGATAACTCTTTGAACTTCCTCTATGCTTGTTATCCCTTCAGCAACTTTTAGCATTACATCTTGCATTAATGTAAGCATGCCTTCTTCCATTGCTTTTGCTCTAAGCTCATAAGAGGTGGCTTGTTTAAGAATCAATTTTTCAATAGCATCATTAACAGTAAACAATTCAAAAATGCCAATTCTGCCTTGATATCCTAATCCATAGCATTTTTCACATCCTTTAGCTTTATAAAAAACAGATAGTTTTTTAGGAATATCAATTCCTGATTTTGGCGAAATCAGCGAGAAAATCTTTTTTGTGCTTTTAATTAATTCAGCTGATGGTTTGTAAGATTCTTTGCAATAAGGACAAAGCCGTCTAACTAAACGCTGGGCAATAACCAAATTAAGGGCTGCTGGAATAAGAAATGGCTTAATTCCCATTTCTATTAAACGAGGCACAGCTCCAGCTGCGTCATTAGTATGAATAGTGGAAAATACCAAGTGCCCTGTTAAAGCGGATTGAATGGCGATATTAGCGCTTTCTCCGTCTCTAATTTCGCCAATCATTAAAATATCCGGGTCTTGCCTAACAACAGTTTTAAGAGCTTTTAAAAAAGTTTGTCCTTTGCGTTCGCTAATTTGAGTTTGAGTGATTCCTTTTAGTCTATACTCAATCGGATCTTCAACAGTAATGATTTTAGTGCTTGATTTATTAACATTATTAAGACATGCGTAAAGAGTAGTGGTTTTGCCTGAACCAGTTGGTCCAGTAGTTAGAACCATTCCGTTTGGTCGCGTAATCTGACCTTTGACTATTTCAAATAATTCCGGTCCAAATCCTAAATCAATTAAATCTAATTCAATAGCCCCTAATCCTAAAAGACGCATAACAATGCTTTCTCCATAACCGCTTGGCAAAATAGAAACTCTTATGTCAATGTTTTTAACAGATTTTCCTTTGTTCATAATTTTAACAGAAAAACGGCCGTCCTGGGAAATTTCATTAACATTAAGAATCATGCCTGATAAAGTTTTGATTCTGGAAAGTGAAAATCTATAAGCATTAGCAGGAAAATCAGTAATATCTTGAAGCAGCCCGTCAATCCTATAGCGAAGTCGAATACTTTCCTTACCTGGTTCAAAATGAATATCAGAAGCCCCCATTTTAATAGCCCCAGCTATAATAATGTTCAAGAGACGAGTCGTTGAAAGAGTATTAATTGTCTTTTTCAGTTCTTGGATTGTCTGTAATGATTTTTCAAATTCTTTTAGTTCTTCTTCTTGGATAACCAAAGCACTTGTTATAGAAACAAGATTAGTCGCAATTAATTCATAACGAAGCCTTTTTTTTCTTAAACCGCTTAAAGAAACAATAACTAAAGAACATTTATATCCTTGATCTTCTAATTCTTTAATAATTTCTTTTGTTTGAGAATCATCAGGATTTTTAACAGCCAATTGAAGATTTTTCCCAATTTTTCTAATAACTAAAATATTTCCTTTTTCAGATTTTTCTTTTGCCAATATATTCAGATCATTAGAATCAACTGGTATTAAATCTAAATTAACATAAGGGAGGTTGAGTTTTTCTCCCAAATGCTTAGCCTTATCTTCTTCTTCATTACGCTTTATTTTGCTTAATCTTTTTTCAAGATCTTCTTTACTTTTAAGAGAACTTTCCTTTTTGCCAAGAATTTTTTCTTTCTCTTTATTTGGAGTAGCTGTATCATTATTATTAGATAAATCCATTTTGTTTCTTTTAGCTAATTATTTTAATTTTATCTCATTTCAGTTTCCTGGTCAATGTAGTATAATCAAATTACGAAGAGGCTTGTCCTTAAAATGATGCTTCTTGCGAAGCAAGGACGTCATTTTAAGGACGACGCCTCTTTGGCTATGAGATTTGGAGGAGATTTGGGAAGGGCAAAAAAAGCAAGAAGCTAATTACTTCCTGCTAAAAACTTTTTTATTTCTGTTTTTTAATGAAACTATTCATTGCATTATTGACGTTTTTACTTCCAACCTTTACTGTCCCTACTATACGACCATACGATCGGGCATCTTCTGTGTAGCTGATAGTTTTATCTTCAACTAATTTTTTAAGTTCATTTGTAGCAGCAGATCCTCCTTTTTGGTTTTTTTCTGGTGCGTCAACACCAGATAGCCTAATGAATTTATTATAGGGCAATCTAACAGTATCGCCGTCAACAACTTCTTTTACTTTACCTTTTGGCATAAATTTGAAAGCGGTTAATTTTTATTTCCCAAAAACTGAAAATATGCTATTCTGTTAATGTAAGGTTAATGTGTATAGGATATCGACTTAACACATTTCCAAACAGGGCTCGACTTTTATGTTGACCCTGTTTTATTTCTGGGTTTATCCTTGCATTTTACTAAAATAGTTCTTTAATGTCAAGAAAATCCAGCGGGGTATTGACAGTAAATCCATCAATACGTTATACTAGAAGTAGTGTGGATAACTTAAATTAATAAAAATATGTTTACACAAAAACAATTAGGTCAAAAAATTAAAAAATTGCGCGAAGAAAGAGAATTTAGTCAAGAAAAATTAGCAAAATTTATTGGCATTTCACGCGCGGCATTATCAGAGCTTGAAAGAGGCAATCGCAGCATTGACGCTTTAGAATTAGTAAAGATGGCAAAAGTATTTGAATTGAGTGCTGATGAATTACTTAAGAATAAAAAAGTAGAAATTGAAGATTCTATTAAAAGTAAACGCGCAGTAAATGCAAACAAGGATATAAAATTTGAATCTGAGAAATTGCGTGAACTTATTTTGTATATTTTATCAAAGTGCGGCGGTAAGCCGAATTTTGGAGAGACAGTTTTATATAAACTCTTATATTTTATTGATTTTGACGCTTATGAATCCTTGGGAAGACCAATAACAGGAATGAATTATATACATCAGAAATTTGGGCCCATACCGCAAATAAAACAATATAAGCATGTTGTCCAAAATATGAGAAATAATCAAGAAATAAAGATTTTTAATCAAGATTATTATGGAAGAACTCAAAAAAGATACATAGCTCTTAAGGATTACAAAATGGATGGTTTTTTAATAAAAGAAAAGGAATTAGTTGATAAAGTTCTTACTCGTTTGTCAGATATGAGCGCTAGGCAAATTGAAGAATATGTTCATGGAGATGCGCCATGGAATTCTACTAAAGATAATGAAATTATTTCTTATGATTTAGTAGTTTATCGTGAATTGCCCTATGCTCAATTTGATTATGAACAAGTATGGCAAGATGTTGCTGCGGGAGATACGCTTAAAAGTTTAGGAGAGATGTCGGATAAGGAATATAATTATTATAAGAATTTATGAATCAAGGCGAAATTTGGTTAGTTAAATTTTTGAATTCAGTTGGCCACGAATATAAGAAAGAACGACCTGCTTTAATTATTGAAACCAATTCTCAAATTAAAAAGAGTTCTGTTTTTACAATAATTCCACTTACTTCAAATTCAAATAATAAAATTCAAGATGATATTTTAGTAATTAAGGATAGTCAGAATGGATTGTTTTGTGATTCAATATTAAAAGTTCATCATATTCAGTCTTTTGATAGATCACGTTTTATTAAACAAATTGGAGCTATAAAGAAAGATACAATAGATCAAGTTAAAGATTATTTAAGAATCCATTTTGATTTATAATAATCCAGAGGCGTTGTTTTCATAATCTCGAGGCATCGTCCTTAAAATGACGTCCTTGCTTCCTATCGAGGTTCGACCTCTCAAGCGCGACCCTGCTTCGCAATGTCGCTACTATTCGAGGTCAAACCTCTAAAAAAATCGCCTTAATGGCGGTTTTTTGGTATAATGAACAATATGGAAATTATTACTGAAAGCGCTCAAAAAACACAGAAAATAGGAAAATTTTTAGCTCAAGAGATAATTAACAGCAAGTCGGAAAAAACAAAAGCATTAATTGTTGGTATGGAAGGCGATTTAGGCAGCGGCAAAACAACTTTTATTCAAGGAATGGCTAAAGGATTTAGAATTAAAGAGCAAATTACCAGTCCTACATTTGTTATTTTGAGAAAATATAAAATATTAAAATTAAAAGTTTCAAGTTTCTATCACATTGATTGCTATAGAATTGGGCCAAAAGATTTAGATGAATTAGATTTCAAAGAAATCATTAATAATTCTAAAAATGTAGTTGTTATTGAATGGGCTGAAAGGATTAAAAAAAGCTTGCCATTAGATGCCATATGGATGAAGTTTAATCATATTAATGAAAATAAAAGAGAGATTATAATCAAATGGAAAAATTAGTCATTATTGACGGAAATGCTTTGATCCATCGCGCATTTCATGCTATGCCTCCTCTAAAAACTAAAAAAGGAGAATTAGTTAATGCTGTTTATGGATTTATTAGCATTCTTTTGGGCGTTATTCAAAAATTAGGGCCTGATTATTTAGTTGCCACTTTTGATTTGGCTGGACCTACTTTTCGTGATTTGGAATATAAAGAATATAAGGCTAAAAGAGTTAAGCATCCGCAGGAATTATATGACCAGATTCCTAAAATAAAAGAAGTAGTAAAAGCATTAGAAATTCCTATTTATGAAAAAAAAGGATTTGAAGCAGATGATATTATTGGGACAATTGTATCAAAAATGAGAAATAAAGAATCAGAAATAAAGAATATAATTATTACTGGTGATTTAGACATGCTTCAATTAGTTGATAAAAAGGCAGAAGTTCATGTTCCTAAAAAAGGGATTAAAGATATAATTATTTATAATACATTAGCAGTCAAAAAACGCTATAATTTAAAACCAGAACAAATAATTGATTTAAAAGGACTTAAAGGCGATGCTTCTGACAATATACCCGGTGTGCCTGGAATTGGCGAAAAAACAGCTATTAAATTAATTGAAAAATTTAACAGCATTGAAAAACTTTATAAGGATATAGAAATAAATGATATAGACCCAAAATTAAAAGCAAGATTGCTGGAATACAAAGAACAAGCATTTTTTAGCAGACGCTTAGCTACTATAAAAAAAGATATTCCTATTGATTTTGATTTAGAAAAGTGTAAATGGGGAAGTTATAACAAAAAGAAAGTAATTAAATTATTAGAAAATCTGGAATTCAGAAGTTTGATAAAAAGATTTGATATGATATAATAAAATTTACGAATTATGTTTAATCTGAATAATAAATGGGTAATAATTTCAATTTTAGTTGTTTTAGCCCTTGGGCTAATTTTTGTTTTGGAGAAAAATAGTTGGGAATTAAATACGGAAGACAATTTAACTGATTCAGGCAATCAAATACAAGGAGATATTAGTCCATTAAGCGGATTGACTTGTCCAGATTATCAAAGAAGGCCATTGGCCGTTGTTTTTGCAAATGATCCAATGGCTCGTCCTTTGTACGGGCTTTCTCAAGCCGACTTAGTAATAGAAATGCCGGTAATCACTAATAGCATTACCAGAACAATAGCTTTTTATATTTGCAATTTCCCAAAAGAAATTGGTTCTATGCGCAGCGCTCGCCATGATTTTATCCCTTTGACTATGGGGTTTGATGCTATTCTGGCCCATTGGGGCGGTTCGCATTTTGCTTTAGACAAGCTTAATAATGGAATAATGGACAATATAGATGCTTTGAAAAATCCAGCCAATGCTTTTTACAGAAAAAACACAAAATCAGCCCCTCACGATGGCTTTACATCAATAGAAAAATTGATTAAAGCAGCTAAAAAATTAAATTATCGTTTAGAAAATCAATTCGAAGGATATCCGTATGCAAAAGAAAAAAATACTCAGAATGAAGAGGATAAAATTTTAAGAATAGAATATTCTTATCCATATAATGTATCTTATGAATATGATTCAGAAACTAATTCTTATTTACGATGGAGAACTAATACTAAAGAAATAGATGCTAATAATAATCAGCAAGTTAGAGCTAAAAACATAGTTATAATGAAAGTTTTCTCAGAACAAATTGAAGGGCCATATTATAATGATTTAAATTTGGAAGGTGAAGGGCAATGTAGTGTTTATCAAAATGGGGAAGTTATACCTTGTATTTGGCAAAAAAGCGAGAATAATCCAACCAGTAAACTTAAATTTTTAGACAGAAAAAACAACGAAGAAATTTCTTTTGTGCCTGGCCAAACATGGATAGAAATAGTTGAGCCTGATCAAAAGATAGCTTGGGAGTAAATTGTCCATTCTTTAGATAATATATTTAATCCGTTAGGGGGTATTTCTATTTGTTAAGCCAAAACCAGAATTGATTTTTCAGTTCCTGTCCCAATTTATAAGTATCAGCATGAGAAAGAACGCCCATGTAGGACTGAAACGATTGCTCAAGAATTTCTTGGCTGATTATTCCCTTAAGAAGTTCAATCTCCATCTTTTGTCGCACGCTATCGTTATCCGTAAACAACGATACTCTGGCGATATCTCAAAGATGAGACGTCCGCGAGGTTAAACCGTGGTCCAACCTTCATTAGCAGACATTTATATTTTATAGGAAATCTTAGGGAAAGAAAAGAGCCCTCAACGAAAATATCGCCGAAGGCTCAAGTTATCAAAAGGAACAAAATTTTAAGGGTTCAGGATTCAATTTATCCCGCAAAATCACTTCGTGATTTATGCGGGGAACTTCCGAGCGGACGAGACGCCCAAGCCGCCCTCACGGCGGTCATCCCAGTAGCTGCCGACAGAGAGACCATCCGAATCGAAGCTGCCGACGTAGACGCGGAAGCCGTCCGAAACTACAAATGACGTACGGACATAAATGTGCTCGAACAGACGCTCGCCAGTAGCCAGGTAATGACCAATAATGGTATAGACCATCACTTGGGGAGTCGGGACTTCGTCCTCTTTCGAAATAAGAGCTTGTTGCTCTTCCCAGTTTTTCGAGGTTGAATTGTTCACTGGTGTTTTGCGAACCAGTTGCCAGCTTGTCTCACCACGCTCTTTGGCAAATGCTTGCTTGTTATACCAAGCATCTTCATAGCCGTAAAAAAGCTTTCGCTCAACCTTGCCGCGAATCTCGAGAATCGAAAGCGGGAAGACCGCCATCAGAGCGTGAGTATCCCTTGCCTTCTGAAGTACTTCTTCAGAAAAAGGAACCTCCGACAAAGCAAGTGTTTGCTGACGGGTTGGGTTAACTCCGAAATGCTGGATGGCCTCTTCGACACCGAAGAAATTCTGACCTATGATTTCACGAGTGCGCTTCTGGCTGGTTGTCGGCTCAAAACCGCCGTTCTGAATGAATCTGACTACTTTTTGGGCGAGTTCGTTGCCATTTGAGTCAATGACCTTCTGGGCAAGTTCTTCAGAAAGACCCGCCTTCTCCATTTTCAGTAAAAATTCGTGTTCGTTGTGCACCGACAGGGTGTGGCTCACCATACTTTCCATGGCATACCTCCTTTATCCTTTCTGTGATTTTCTATCCGAATCGCTCGGACTAACGACTTATCTCTTTATGAGACAAGTATTTCAGAAATCAAATAATTTGATATCCAAAATACTTGCCTCATAGTATTCTAAACCGCATTTGAAAAGAACTAATCATAACGCTATCATTATATCAAATTGTCAAAGAAAGTCAATAGTTGAGATATTGTTTTTAGTAAGTTATAATTAGAATTAAACTTTTAATTTTATTATGCTTATACTTCTTTACGGCGAGGATACTTATCGTTCTCGTGAAAAATTAAATGAAATTATTCAAGAATATCAAGCCAAACATCAAACAGGGCTTAATTTAATGCATTTTGCAGAGAATAATTTGGAATTCAATAAAATTAGAGAAAAAATTGAAGCAGTTTCCATGTTTGATGAAAAAAAATTAATTGTTTTAGAAAATATTTTTAAAAATAAAGATTTTCAAGATATTTTTTTTAAATACGCAAATAAGAATAAATTAAAAAATAACCAAGATATCATTATAGTTCTTTATTCAAGAGAGAAATTACCAATAACTGCTTTAAAGCGCAAAGTAAGTATGTTAGAAGAATTTAAGCCTTTAGAGGGGATGAATTTAAATAATTGGATTAAAAAAGAAATTAATAAAAATCAAGCAGAGATTAATCCAGAAGCAATCAATAAATTAATTGCTTATGTAGGAAATGATTTGTGGCAGATAAATAACGAGATTAAAAAATTGATTAGTTATAAGGCAGGTCAGATAATTAATACCCAGGATGTTGAATTGATGATTAAATCAAAAATGGACTTGAACATTTTTAAAACTCTTGACGCTTTAGCTCAAAAGGATAAAAAAACAGCTCTGCGGCTTTTGCATGAGCATTTAGAAAAAGGCGAAAATGAGATTTATTTGCTTTCCATGTTTATTTACCAGATACGATCTTTATTAAAATTAAAGGACTTAATAGACAAAGGAACTCCTTTTTATAATTTAGCCAAAATAAGTAAGCTTCATCCTTTTGTAGTTAAAAAAAGTTCAGAGCAATTAAGAAATTTTACTTTAGACCAATTAAAAAAAATCTACCAGCAATTATTGGAAATTGATTTAAAAATAAAAAGCGGACGCATAGATGGTACAACCGCTTTAGATTTGCTAATAGGAGAAATTTAAAAGAGTATTTTTATCTAACCTTTTCAATAATCTTTTTAAATATCTCTGGCTGTTTTTCAGCTAAATAAGACAATATTTTTCGGTCAAGTTCAATCTTGGCTTTTTTTAATTTATTAATAAATTGACTATAAGTTAAACCACTTTCTCGAGCTGCAGCATTAATTTTAATTTGCCAGAGTTGGCGAAAGTCCCGCTTTTTCCTTCTGCGATCTCTATAGGCATAAGTCCAAGCGTGCTTAAGAGCATCCTTGGCTAATTTATATTTTGATTTGCGACCCCATTTAAACCCTTTGGCTTGTTTAATAATCTTCTTTCTGCGCTTATGGGCCATTGTTCCTCTTTTGACTCTAGTCATAAATTTAAATACTTGGCAATATTTTTTTAATTCTTTTTTTATCAACTTGGGAAATTTTATTTATTCTTCTTTTCCCTCTAGTTTTGTTGCTTGATTCTTTAGCATTAAAATGTCCTTGACGAACAGAACGTCGCATTATCTTCCCTTTGCTGGTTACTCTAATTCTTTTTAACAAAGCTTTTTTTGTCTTAATTTTACCCATTTTTATTATTTACTTATTACCATAATTAATCCTCTTGGCTGCCTTTTCACTTCTTGTTCAACTTTGATTTCTGGACCAATCAACTTAGTAAATTGATTAAATTTTTCTTTTGCCATTTCAAATAAAGAAAAACTTTTTTCACGGCCGCGTAAAATCATTTCTATTTTAACTTTATGTCCTTGTCCAAGAAATTTTTCAGTTCTTTTAGCTTTTATTTCTAAATCATGCTGGCTAGTTCGAAAACTTATTCTAATGCCTTTTATTTCCACTTTTTTCTGTTTTATTCTTTGGTCTTTTTCTTTTTTGGATTTTTGATATTTGTATTTCCCATAATCCATTATTCGGCAAACAGGCGGTTTAGCATTAGGAGCAATTTCAATTAAATCAAGCCCTCTTTCCCGGGCCATTTTAAGCGCTTTAGATGTTTCAGTAGTTCCTAAATTGTTCCCTTGGTCGTCGATTAAATGAATAGGACTAATTTTAATCCAATGATTTACTCTGGTACGCAATTCTATTTTTTTATTGTAATATCTTTTGTAAATAGGTTTTAAGTTGTTTTTACGGGGTGGAGACGGCGGGAATCGAACCCGCGTGTAAAAGGCATTTCTTAATAATTCTACAAGTTTAGCTTGATTTGTAATGAGAATTAAAAACTAAAAACCAAGCAAATTTTTTTAATTCCTGCTTCTAAGATTTAACAATTAGTCGAAACAATCTAAATGTCTATCCTGATAAGATAACACCCAAAGCTTTTTATCAGGAGTCAAAAGTTTGGATGGCTGATGCGCTTAAGCAACAGCAAAGGCTAAATTTTTGTTAGCACTTATTAGGGTTAAAAGTTTAACGAGTTTTTAAGCTCGACTTGCTTATTAAGAAAAGAACTCTTATCGATGCCTATCATCCCCTTTGTCTCGTAGTGCTCTGTCAATGCTGCGCTTAACTTCTCTTTTTTTAATTTTTTCTCGTTTGTCTATTTTCTTTTTACCTTGGCCTAAGCCAAACTCTAATTTTATACGGTTGTGTTTAGTATAAACGCGCAAAGGCACTAAAGTCAAGCCTTTTTGTTTGGTTTTACCGATTAATCTATTGATTTCTTTTTTATGCAAAAGCAGTTTTCTAGATTTGTCAGGTTTATAATCCTCAGGCGTATTTTTGGTCTGATAAGGAGGTACAAATGCATTAATTAACCACACCTCCTCATTTTTAATCGTTATATAAGAACCCTTTAAGCTCATTTTATTGTTTTTAGTTGACTTAACTTCCTGGCCAGACAAAACCATACCCGCTTCAAAGGTTTCTAAAATAGAATAATCAAATTTAGCTCTGGGATTAGTAGTTAATGTAGGCATAGTTAAGATAATTTTAGCATGTCATTGGTATTGAGAAAATAGAAGAAATGGGCTATGATGAATACATGATTAGAAGAGAAATAGAAAAATTAATTAAAGATGTTGTTAAAAAAGAAATTCATTTAGATCATCCGGCTAATTCGGAATTTGGCGATTATTCAACTAATATCGTTTTGCAGACGAAAACTGACCCAGAAAAGATTATTATCAAGTTAAAAGACAATCCTTTATTTAAAAAAATTGAAAAAGCTGGACCGGGTTTTATTAACTTTTTTTTGTCTGAAAAAGCGCTTGAGGAAGAATTAGATGAGATTATTAAACAAGGAGACAATTACGGGCAATTAGATATTGGCCAAAACAAAAAAATTCAGGTTGAATTTATTTCAGCCAATCCAACCGGGCCTTTAACCGTGGCTAATGCTCGTGGCGGGCCTTTTGGAGATGTTTTAACTAATGTTTTAAATAAAGCGGGCTTTAAAACTGCAAAGGCCTATTATATTAATGATGCTGGCCAGCAAATTTTGGATTTAGGCAAAGGAAAATACAAAAGCAATTATATTGATAGAATTAGAGAAAAAATAGACGGGAAAGATCCTTATCAAGTCGGTCAAATTTTGGCTAAGCATATTATTAAAGATTTAATTCAGAAAACGACTGACAAATTGGGAATTAAATACGACGAATGGATTTTTGAATCAGATTTGCATAAATCAGGCATAGTTGATAAAGTCTTGAAAATTTTAGATGAAAAGGGTTTAATTAAACAGGGAGATGGAGCTCAATGGTTTAAATCAACTAAATTTGGAGATAAAAGAGATAGAGTTCTTATTAAAAAAGACGGAAATAAAACATATTTAGCTGGCGATATTGCTTTGCATGAGTATAAGTTTAAGGAAAAGAAATTTGATAAAGTAATTAATATTTGGGGCGCTGATCATCATGGAGATGTGCCAGGGCTTCTGGCCGGGGTAGAAGCAATTGGTTATAAAGACAAATTAGAAATTATTCTTTTACAGTTTGTGACAATTTTAGATAAAGGCGAAAAGCAAAAAATGTCAAAAAGAGCAGGGCTTTATGTGGAAATGGATGAGTTATTAGACAAAGTTGGTGCTGATGCTGTTCGTTTTTTCTTTTTACAAAAATCAGCTGATACCCATTTGAATTTTGATTTGAAATTAGCTCAAGAACAATCAGCAAAAAATCCAGTTTATTATGTTCAATACGCTCACGCAAGAATCTGCAGTATTTTAAGAAAAGCGAAAGACGTCATCCTGAGCGAAGCGAAGGATCTAGATTCTTCGGCTTTTGGCCTCAGAATGACAAAGCCAGAATTAAATCTTGTTCGTAAATTAATTAAATTTCCAGAGGTTATTGAAGACACAGCCAAAGATTATCAAGTCCAAAGATTGCCTTATTATGCCATGGAACTGGCTAATAGTTTTCATCAGTTTTATGAACAGTGTCGCGTGATTGACGAAAAAGATAAAAAATTAACTCAAGCGCGTATCAGTTTAATTCAGGCAACAAGAATAGTTCTTAAAAATACTCTGGAGCTAATGGGCATTTCAGCCCCAGAAAAGATGTAGTTAAAAAATAATATGAATCAAATTCCTGAAATAGAAAAGAAAATATTAAAATTTTGGCATAAGGAAAATATTTTTGCCAAATCAATTAAGCTTCGAGAAAAGAAGCCCTTTTTTAGTTTTTATGATGGGCCGCCTTTTGCCTCTGGGTTACCTCATTACGGTCACATTTTAGCCAGCACGATTAAAGATACGGTTTTACGATATTGGTCTATGAAAGGTCATAATATATTATGGAGAGTTGGCTGGGATTGTCATGGTTTACCCGTAGAAAATATGGTTGAAAAGAAAATAGGGTTGAAAAGCAAAAAAGATATTGAAGAATATGGCATTGGCAAATTTAATAAAGAATGTAAAAAGTCTGTTTTTCTGTGTATTAATGATTGGTATAAAACATTAAATCGTGTTGGCAGATGGTCTGATTATTCTAATTCTTATGCAACAATGGATAATACATATATTGAATCTGTTTGGTGGGTATTAAAGCAATTATGGGATCAAGGTTTAGTTTATCAGGATTATCGAGTTACTCCATATTGTCCACGCTGTGGTACTCCTTTATCTAATTTTGAACTTAATCAGCCAGGCGCTTATAAAAATGTAGAAGATGAGTCAGTTTACATTAAATTTAAGCTTAAAAACGAAAAAGATACTTATCTATTTGTCTGGACAACTACTCCTTGGACATTAGGCGCTAATACTGGCATTGCTGTTGGTCCTGATTTCAAATACGTTAAAGTAAAAATAAATAATGAATATTTAATTTTAGTTAAGGACAGATTAGATGTTTTAGGCAATAGCAATAATTATGAGATTGTTGATAAATTTTTAGGAAAAGATTTAGTTGGCAAAGAATACAATCCACTATACAAGATGAAACTAGAAGGTTCTGGTTATAGAGTTGTTCCAGCTGATTTTGTTTCAGTTGACGACGGAACTGGTTTAGTTCATATTGCTCCTGCTTTTGGAGAAGAAGACATGGAATTAGGTAAAAAAGAAAATTTACCTGCAGTAATTACGGTTGACGAAGAAGGCAAGATAATCAAAGGATTAAAAATCCCAGGTGAAGGCAAATTTGTTAAAAAAGCAGATGCTGATATCAAGGCAGATTTAAAGAAACGCGATTTATTATTCAAAGAAGAAAAAATAGTTCATGCTTATCCTTTTTGTTGGCGCTGCGAAAGTCCTCTTTTGTACTATCCTTTAAACAGCTGGTATATTTCAGTTACTAAGTTTAAAAAAGCATTAGTTGAGAATAATAAAAAAATTAGGTGGGTGCCAGGGCATTTGAAGGAAGGCCGTTTTGGCAAATGGTTAGAAGGCGCGCGCGACTGGTCTTTTTCAAGAAATCGTTACTGGGGTGCGCCAATTCCAATTTGGCGATGCGAGAAATGTGGCAAGACAAAAGCTATTGGCGGACTCGAAGGATTATCTGGAAAAACCAAAAAAAATAATTATTTTATTCTTCGCCATGGACATACAGAGAATAATATAATCAATAAGATTTATACTGATGAAGAAAATAAAAAGATGCCCTTAACAAAAGAAGGCGAAAAACGAATAAATAAGCTAATTCCAGAATTAAAAAAAGCTAAGATTGATTTAATTTTTTCTTCAGATTATTTTAGAGCGAGCCAAACTGCTTCTATGATTAGTAAGTTATTAAATATTAAGATTATTTATGACAAAAAACTCAGAGATCTAAATCCAGGTATTTTTAAGGGCAAGCTTATAAAAGAATATTTAGCTTATTTTAATAATAATGATTTATTGAGATTTACCAAAATACCATCTAAAGGCGAAAGTCTTAATCAGGTTAAAAAAAGAATGATGAATTCTTTCTTGACAATGAATAAGAAATATTCTAACAAAAATATTCTTATTATCAGCCATGGTGCTCCGCTTTGGATTTTACAAGGAGCTGTTCAAGGACTTGAAAACGAAGAGATAATAAAAAATGTACCTGATCGCATTAAAACTGGGCAATTTCATTCTCTTAAATTTAAAAATTTACCTTTTGATAATGAAGGCAATTTAAATCTCCATCGTCCATTTATTGATAAAATTGTTTTAGATTGTTCTTGTGGAGGAAAAATGAAAAGAACATTAGAAGTTTTTGATTGCTGGTTTGAATCTGGTTCAATGCCTTATGGACAATGGCATTATCCCTTTGAAAACAAAAAATTAGTAGAAAGGACTTTCCCAGCTGATTTCATTGCTGAGGGGTTGGATCAAACCAGAGGCTGGTTTTACACTTTGCATGTTTTAGCAACTGCTTTAACTTTAAAGAACAAAGGGCTTGGCAAAAAAACCTCGTCTTTTAAAAATGTTATTGTTAACGGGTTAATTTTAAGCGAAGATAATAAGAAATTATCTAAGCGTTTGAAAAATTACGCAACTCCGGAAATAATTTTTGATAAATATGGCGCTGATTCATTAAGATATTTTCTTCTTACAGGGACACCCATGGGCGAAGATTATATTTTCTCTGAAAAAAGAATTGGAGAGACAATGCGTAGAACAATTATGACTCTTTGGAATTCATTCGTGTTTTATAATACTTATGCAGATAAAAAAAATAAAGCGCCTAAATCAATAATTTCCAAAAACATATTAGATAAATGGATTATATCCAGACAAAATTCTTTTAATAAGGAAATAATAAGATTGATGGATGAATATGAATTAACTAAAGCTGCTCGTTTAATTGATAAATTTATAGATGATCTTTCTAATTGGTATATTAGACGTTCACGCAAACGCTTTCAAAAACCTGAGAATATAACAGAGAAACAACAAGCCGAAAGAGTATTGTCTTATGTTTTAATTAATTTATCTAAAATAGCAGCTCCTTTTTTGCCATTTCTTACTGAAAAAATATATCAATCGTTAGGCGATAAAGAATCAGTTCATTTAGATGATTATCCAAAACCAAAAGAAAAATTAATTAATAAAAATTTAGAAGAAAAAATGGATCAAGCAAGGCAGATAACTGCTGAATCTTTAGCTCAAAGAGCTAAGGCTGGCTTAAAAGTGCGCCAACCATTAGCATGTTTAACAATTAATAATAAGCATATAGTTTCTGATAAGGAATTATCAGGATTAATAAAGGAAGAAGTGAATGTAAAAGAAATTGTATTTGGAAAAAATATTAAATTAGATATTAAAATTACTGATGAATTAAAGACCGAAGGGATGATTAGAGATCTTGTTCGTTTTATTCAGGGGATGCGCAAGGACGGCAGATTAGAACCTGGTCAAGAAATTCATTTGTATTATTCAGGAAATGATTTCTTGAATAAGTTAGTTCAGAAAAATGAAACAGAAATTAAGAAAGAAATTTCTGCTAAGAAAATAGAGATTCAATTAAAAAAAACAAAGAACTTTTTAGCAGAAAAAGAGATTGTTTTAGATAATCAGAAAATCTGGCTGGGGATTAAGAAATAATAATTTATATGCTCTATAAAACGCAAGGGATTATTATTAAAAGAACTAATTTAGGTGAGTTTGACAGACTTTTAACTGTTTATACCAAGGACTTTGGCAAAATTTTAGTTAGAGGCAAATCAATTAGAAAAAACCAAGCTAAGCTTAAAGGTCATCTCGAGCTTTTTTTATACACACATCTGATGATTGCTCCAGCCAAAAGATTTGATATTATCACAGGAGCAGAAACATTCAAAAGATTCTCTTTTATTCATAAGAATTTAATCTCTTTATCATCTGCTTATTATCTGTCAGAATTAATTGATAAATTGATTCCTGGTCCAGAAAAAGATGAAAATATTTGGCAAATATTTTTATCTAGCTTACAAAAACTCAATCAGCCAAATCAGGATGTTAAAATCATTATTAGTGATTTTGAAAATAAATTGTTAGAATTTTTAGGGTATGGAAAACAAAAAAATCCTCTTGATTTTGTTGAAGCGTTTTTAAGAGAAAAATTGAATTCAAAATATTTTTTACAAGAAGCGCTTTATTTGTTAAAATAAGAATAATGTCTATAGAACTTAAAAAGTTGAGAAGAAAACTTTATAAACCAGAATCTGAATTTGAGAAACGACTTGAAACACCAGAAATATTTCGGGCTGGCGAGAAAAGGGGAAAAACTTCTTCAGGAGAATGGGCGGATATAAAAAAGAGAGAATTATCTTCTAAACAAAAGAAATATTTGCGTCTTGGAGCGATTTATTCAGGGATTGCATTTTTTATTATAGTCAGTTTAATGATCTGGCATGGCCTAACTTCTTTTGATAAAGATAAGATTAGCTTGATAATTCAAGGACCAGAAAAAATAATTAGCGGAGACCAAGCAACTTATATTGTAAAGTATAAGAATAATACAAGATTGTCTTTAAAGGATGTTAAGTTGGTTTTCCGTTATCCGGAAAAATCAATGCCTTCAAATACAGATGATTTGACTGAAATACATAATTTGCCTAATTTAGAGCCTGGACAGGAAAACCAAGTTGATTTATCAGCAAGAATTATTGGCTTAAAAGATGAAGATAAAAAAGTATCAGCTGAATTGAGCTATCAGCCAGGGAAAATCAGTTCTCATTTTATCAGCCAAACTGAATTTTCCACAAAAATAGCCTCAGTTCCTTTGGCAATTAATCTTGATTTGCCAGAAAAATTAGTCAGCGGACAATCTTTTGATTATTCTCTAAAATACTCAAACCAATCAGAAACTTCTTTTGATAATTTACAGATTAGAATTGATTATCCTGATGGGTTCAATTTAGTATCATCTGACCCTAAACCAATAGAAAAAGATAAAATCTGGCAAATAGGTGAATTAACAGCTAAAAGTCAAGGAGAGATTATTATTAATGGAATTATTCAAGGGGAAAAAGATGAATTAAAATCATTTAAAGCGCAAATAGGATCATTTAAGGATAATCAATTTACTATTTATGCTGAAACAGTTGACGCTTTTAAAATCTCTGTATCTCCTTTATTTGTCAGTCAAACTATTAATGAATCAAGTGATTATATTGCCAAGGCTGGCGATACATTAAAATATCAAATCAATTACCAAAATACTACCAATGTTGGCATTAAAAATGTAATTATTTCTGCTAAATTAGAGGGACAAGCTTTAGATTTGACTAGCCTAGAATTAGATAAAGGATCTTTTGACGGAGCAAGTCAAACAATTATCTGGAATGCTGGCAATCTCCAGGAATTAGCTTTCTTAGATCATTTACAGAAAGGCAAGATTGGTTTTTTAATTAAAATTAAAAAACCTTTGCCAATAAAAAAATACGCTGACAAAAATTTTGTTATTACTAGTACAGTTAAAATAGATTCTTCAGAAGCGCCTTCTACTCTGAAAGATATTCAAATTGATGGACAAAGCGAGGCAATAACTAAAATAGCCAGTCAATTGGATATTCAGGCCAAGGGATATTTTAACGATGATTTAATTAGCAATAGCGGACCGATTCCTCCTAAAATCGGGCAAACAACTACCTATGCAATTAAATGGAGATTAGTTAATACAGCCAATGATTTAAGCAATGTAAAAGTGAAAGCATTTTTACCGCCTAATGTTCAGTGGAAGAACAAAATTGTTCCAGCTAATTCTGATTTGAAATACAATTCACAAACCGGCGAACTCATTTGGCAGGTTGGCGACTTGCCATCTGCCACAGGCATCCTTTTACCTGTAAAACAAGTAGCTTTTCAAATTGCAATAATTCCAAGCTTAGCTCATCTTGACAGTACTATGGAATTAATTGGACAATCTACAGTAACTGGTTATGACAATTTTGTTAATTCAGATTTAAGCGATTTAGGCAAGATTATTGATACTGATTTACCTGATGATTTAAGTATTTCCCAAGATGGAAAAGTAATAGAATAAAAATATAAATTTTAAAATTATGGTAACAATGGAAAAAATTATTTCTTTAGCTAAACGACGAGGATTTATTTTCCCTTCGTCGGATATTTATGGTGGTTTTGCCGCAATCTATGATTATGGCCCCTATGGCGTAGAATTGGAAAACAATATTAAAAAATTTTGGTGGAAAAATCTTGTCCGGCAAAGACAGGATATTGTTGGCTTGGATTCAGCTATCTTTATGCACCCGAAAATTTGGGAAGCAAGTGGCCACGTAGCTGGATTTTCCGATCCCTTGATTGAATGCAAAAATTGCCATACTCGTTCCAGAGTCGATCATTTATTGGAGGGTATAGGAATAGAGACAGATGAAAAAATGTCCGAAAAAGAAATTAACGAGATTTTTTCTAAGAACAAGGATAAACTAAAGTGCCCCAATTGTGGTGAAAAAGATTTTACTGATGCCAGGAAATTTAATTTATTAGTTAAGTCTAATTTAGGCAACTTTACTGATAATTGGGACAAAGAACCTGTATATTTGCGAGGAGAGACTTGCCAGGGAATTTATGTTAATTACAAAAATGTTTTGGATTCAACTAGAGTTAAAATACCATTTGGCATTGCCCAAATTGGCAAGGCCTTTCGCAACGAGATAACAGCTCGTCAGTTTCTTTTCAGAACAAGGGAATTTGAACAAATGGAAATGCAATATTTTGTTCATCCAGACAAGGAAATGGAAGAGTATGAAAAACTACGGAAAGATCGTTGGCAATATTATTTAGATTTAGGTCTTAGAAAAGAGAATCTGAAATGGAATAAGCATAAGAATTTGGTTTTTTATGCTAAAGCTGCTTATGACATAGATTACAATTTCCCTTTTGGTTTTGATGAATTAGAAGGTGTGCATGCGCGCGGTAATTATGATTTATCGCAACATACTAAGTTTTCAGGCAAGGACTTGTCTTATCTTGACCCGAAAACTAACAAGAAATATATTCCCCATATTATTGAATCATCAGTTGGCGTTGGTCGAACTGTTTTTGCTGTTTTGACCGAAGCATATACTGAAGAAAAAATTGACAAAGAGATGAGGATAGTTATGAAATTTCCTAAAAAATTAGCCCCGGTTCAAGTAGCGGTTTTCCCCTTACTAAGGAATAAGCCAGAATTAGTTAAAAAAACTAAGGAGGTTTATAAACAGCTTAAATCAGAATTTGTCTGTGAATTTGACGACAATGGGAATATTGGCAAACGCTATCGCAGGCAAGACGAAATAGGCACTTTAATGTGCTTAACGGTTGACTTTGAGAGCTTAAAAGGCGATGACTTGACAGTCCGGGACCGGGATACCATGAAGCAGGAAAGAGTAAAGATAAATAAATTAACTGATTATTTAAAAGAGAAAATAAATGTATAAAAAAACAAAACTGACTAATGGTTTAAGAATTATTACTGTTCCTGCCAAAAACACCAAAACAGCAGCTGTATTATTGTTAGTTGGCGTAGGATCTAAATACGAGATAAGGGAAATTAATGGCCTTTCTCATTTCTTGGAGCATATGTTCTTTAAGGGGACTAAAAAGCGTCCTAATACTTTGAAATTAATTGAACCATTAGATAAGATTGGCGGTATTTACAATGCCTTTACTGGACAAGAAATGACTGGGTATTGGGCTAAAGTTGACGCAAAGAATTTGGATTTAGCATTGGATTGGGTCTCTGATATTTATTTAAATTCAAAAATTGCTCAAGAGGAAATAAATAGAGAAAGAGGGACGATTCTTCAAGAACTTAATATGTGCTTGGATAATCCAGCTCGCTATGTTGAAGATCTTTGGACAGAACTTTTATACAGGGACCAGCCAGCTGGATGGAGGATAATTGGCACCGAAAAGATGATAAAAGAAACCAACAGATCTCAATTTATAAAATATTTGAAAGAACATTATTCTTCTAAAAATACAGTTATTGCTGTAGCTGGCCATATTAATCATTCTTCTGTAATTAATAAAATTAAAAAATATTTTGAATTGATTAATAGCCAGATAGTTGAAGATAAATTGCCAGTAATAGAAAAACAAAACAAGCCGCAGTCTCTGATTTATTACAAAAAAACAGACCAGACCCATATTAATTTAGGGGTGCGTGCTTATAACACTTTTCATCCGGATAAATATGCTCTGGGATTATTAGGAGTAATTTTAGGCGGCAATATGAGTTCCCGTTTATTTATTTCTGTTAGAGAAAGACAGGGCTTAGCTTATCATATTAGCACTAGCGCTGAAACAGATACGGATACTGGATTTTTATGTACTCATGCTGGCGTAGATAATCAAAAAATAGAGAAAGCCATTAAAACGATTCTTCAAGAGTATAAAAAAATATCTCAAAGAAAAATTAGTCAGATAGAACTTAAAAAAGCTAAGGATTATATAAAAGGGACGTCTCTTATTAGCATGGAATCGTCTGATGCTCAGGCCTCGTTTTATGCTCTTCAAGAGCTTTTAATCGATAAAATTTTGACTTTAGAGCAAAAATTCGCTAAAATTGATGCAGTAACTGTAAATGATATTCAACGAGTGGCTAAAGATATATTCAAGCCAGAAAAACTTAATTTAGCCTTAATCGGTCCATTCAAGGATAAAGAAAGATTTAATAGAATTATTTCTATTTTATGAACAATTCTCAAACAATTAATATTTCTACTTCCACTATTTTTCGGACTATCTTAATTTTGTTGGCTCTAGTTTTTTTGTATCTGATTAGAGATATTTTAATAGTGGTTTTTGTGGCTGTTATTATTGCAGCTGCTATCAACGGACCAGTTAGCTGGCTACAGAGGCATAAAATCCCTCGTATTTTAGGAGTAATTTTTATTTATTTGTTTATTTTATTTTTCTTGGCTTTAATTGTAACTTTAATTTTTCCTCCTTTAGCTGAACAGATTAAACAATTAGCTCTCTATTTCCCAGAATTTATGGAGAAAATAGGTTTAAGCGTTCAAGAGTGGTGGGCTAACTATCAAATTGAAGGTAGTTTACAAACCCTTTTAGACAAAATGAGCAATAAGTTAGCTCAAGCTACTTCAAGCGTCTTTGGTACTATTATTGATCTTTTTGGCGGTTTGTTTTCAGCCATTGTTATTCTAGTTATTTCTTTTTATTTGGCTGTCCAGAAAAAAGGAGCTAAGAAATTCTTAGTCTCTTTAACGCCAAGCGAACATCAAAGTTATCTTTCTAATTTAATAGAGCGGATTGAAAGCAAAATTGGCGGATGGTTAAGAGGACAATTATTGTTGATGCTAATTGTTGGCGTATTAACTTATATTGGCCTTTATTTTTTAGGAATAAAATATGCTTTAACTTTAGCTTTAATTGCTACTCTCTTAGAAATTATTCCTTATATCGGTCCAATTCTGGCTGCTATCCCTGCTGTTATTCTTGCTTTTTTCCAATCGCCTTTCTTGGCTTTATTGGTTGTAATTTTGTATATTGTTATTCAACAATTAGAAAATTATATTATTTATCCTCAAGTGATGAAAAAAGCAGTTGGCTTGAATCCAATAATTATTATTGTGGCCATGCTTATTGGAGCTAAGTTGGCCGGTGTTTTGGGGATTATTTTAGCTGTTCCAGTAACTGCTGCCATAGCTGAATTTTTTAAAGATTTCCAGGAAAAATCTGTTTAAATTTAATATAGAAAAAGATAATTTATAGTCGTCCTTGCCAAAAGGGGCGGTTTTTAGATACAATTAAACTATGCCTACTTTATATATCATTGCTACTCCTATTGGGAATCTTGAAGACCTGTCTTTTAGGGCATTACGAGTCTTAAAAGAAGTTGATTTAATTCTTTGCGAAGATACCAGGATAACAAAAAAAATATTAAGTCATTACAAAATTTCAAAGCCAACCATTAGCTATCATCAGCATAGCAAATTAAATAAGATTAAATATATCTCAGAACAGTTAAAAAAGCACAAGAGATTAGCTTTAATTTCAGATGCTGGCACACCATGTATTAGCGATCCCGGCGCAAAATTAATTGATTATTTAGTCAAGGAACAGCCTGATTTAAAAATTATTCCTATTCCCGGTCCTTCAGCTTTAATTTCCGCCTTAAGTATTTCCGGGTTTCCAGTTGATAAGTTTGTTTTTTCTGGCTTTCCTCCAATTAAGAAAAAAAGGGAAAAGTTTTTTCAGGAAATAATTAAGGCAAAACATACTGTTGTATTTTATGAATCCTGCCATAGAATTATTAAAACCTTAGGAGAATTAAGTCCTGAATTAAAAATTGTTGTTTGTCGCGAGTTAACTAAAAAATTTGAAACAATTTATCGTGGAAATGTTAATGAAATTATTAATCAAATAGAAAAAGATAAAATTAAAGGAGAATTTGTTGTTGTTGTGAGTAAAAAATAATATGGCAAAGAAATTCTATATCACTACTCCAATTTATTATACTAATCAGCCACCTCACATCGGCACAACCTATACTACTGTGGCAGCTGATGTTTTGTCTCGCTATCATAAGAAATTAGGCGAAGAAGTTTTCTTTTTGACTGGGACAGACGAACATGGAGAAAAAATTGCTCAAGCCGCAAGTGAAGCGGGTAAAACACCGCAAAAATTTGTTGATGAAATAGCTGAAAAATTTAAAACAGCTTGGGCAAAACTAAATATTCAATATGATGATTTTATACGGACAACAGATGAAAAGCATAAAAAAGGAGTAGCAAAATTTTTATTAAAGTTAAAAGAAAGCAACAAAATTTACCAGGATGAATATAAGGCTTTGTATTGTACAGGATGTGAAGATTTTATTTTCAAAAAAGATTTAATAAATGGTAAATGTCCTTATCATAAGACAAAGCCCGAATTAATTTCTGAAACAAACTATTTTTTCAAATTAAAAGATTTTCTTCCTAAAGTAAAGGGATTAATTGAAAAAGATAAGATAATAATTAAACCAAAAGAACGTAAAAAAGAAGTTTTGTCTTTACTTAAGCAGGATTTAGGTAATCTTTCTATTTCAAGACAAAAAGTAAAATGGGGGATTGATTTGCCTTTTGATAAAAAACAAAAAATATATGTTTGGGTAGAAGCCCTCCAAAACTATATCACAGCTATTGGCTATGAGAATGATTCAAAAAAATTTAATAAATATTGGCCAGCTGATTTACATTTAATAGCCAAAGATATTGTTAAATTTCACGCTATTTTCTGGCCCGCTTTATTATTAGCTGTTGGCTTGGAGCTGCCGAAAAAAATATTTGTTCATGGTTTTTTTACAGTAGAAGGGCAGAAAATGAGCAAGACATTGGGCAATGTTATTGATCCAATTTATTTGGTTGATAAATATGGGGCAGATGTAGTAAGATATTTTCTTTTGCGTGAAATTTCTTTTGGACAAGATGGTGATTTTAGCATTAAGCGTTTAGAAGAACGTTATAATGCTGACTTGGCTAATGGATTAGGTAATTTAGTAAGCAGAGTTTTAACTTTGTCAGAAAAAGTTAACGTTAAATCAAAGAAAATAGACAAGGTATTTAATTTAGAAATTAAATCAGTTCAGGAGAGATATAAAAGTGCAATGAAAGAAATTAAATTTAACGAAGCTCTGGAATCAATTCGGCAATTAATTAGTTTTTGCGATGAATATATTGAAAAAAATAAGCCGTGGGGATTAGAAAAAGATTCAGATAAATTTAAAGAAATTATTTCAAATCTTCTAGGAACGTTATATACAATAGCTGATTTATTGGAACCGTTTATGCCAGAGACATCAGAGAAAATTTTAAAGCAAATCAAACAAAACAAAAAAACCAAGGCATTATTCCCGCGGTTGTAAGATTATATGAACAGACCATTGTTAATCGATACTCATACGCATGTTAATTTTAACGCTTTTAAGGATGATGGCGACAAAGTCATTAAACGGGCATTAAAAGAAAATATCTGGACAATTAATGTTGGCGCTCAATATAGCACTAGTTGTCGAGCCGTTGAATATGCAGAAAAATATAAACAAGGAGTTTATGCAGCTGTGTGTATTCATCCAAGCCATATTCATCAGGATAATCTTGAACAGGATAAAGGAGCTCAAACAGAAATCCGGGAATTGGAAGAATTTAAGCCGGGAAAATATAAAGAATTATTAGAAAATCCTAAAACAGTGGCAATGGGCGAAATCGGTCTGGAATATGGCGATGAAATCAGTCAAGAAGCAAAAGATAAGCAAAGGCAGGTTTTAATAGAGCAATTGGAATTAGCTCAAAAAATGGACAAACCGGTTATTTTCCACTGTCGCAAGGCCTATGACGATTTGATTGAAATTTTGGACTGTTTGTCAAATAACTGCGCTAATTGCCCTTTTAATTGTCCGGGCGCCAGTAGCAAAAAAATCAGAGGAGTGATTCATTGCTATATGGGACGCTGGTCACAGGCCGAGAAATTAATGACCATGGGTTTTTATTTTGGATTTAATGGCTTAATCACTTACGCTCGCGACTACGATAAAGTGATTAAGAATTTGCCATTAGAAAGAATCTTATTAGAAACCGATGCGCCGTATTTAACTCCAATACCTCACCGATATAAAAGAAACGAACCCTTGTATGTAAAATATGTAGCTAAAAAAATAGCTGAAATAAAGAAAGTAAGTTTTAAAAAAATTGCTGAACAAACAACAAAAAACGCAAAAGATTTGTTTGGAATATAGTTTAAAATTATGAAATACAATCCAAATAAAATAGAAAAAAAGTGGCAGAAGAAATGGGAAAAGCAGGATCTATATAAAGCCGAGGATTTTTCCAAAAAGCCAAAAAAATACATTATGGTTGAATTCCCTTATCCTTCTGGAGATGGTTTGCACATGGGGCATTTACGCAGTTATTGTTCTTTAGACGCCTTGGCGCGTAAAAAAAGAATGGAGGGATTCAATGTGCTTTATCCTATGGGCTGGGATGCTTTTGGCTTGCCAACAGAAAATTATGCGATTAAAACAGGCATTCATCCAGCTAAGGTAACTGAAAATAATATTAAGATTTTCAAAAAACAAATGAATTCACTTGGCCTTTCTTTTGATTGGTCAAGGGAAATCAATACTAGCGAGCCCAAATATTACAGATGGAGCCAATGGATTTTTATTCAACTCTTTAAAAAGGGATTGGCCTATCAATCAAAAATGCCAATTAATTGGTGCCCAAGCTGTAAAATCGGTTTAGCTAATGAAGAAGTCATAGCTGGGAAATGTGAAAGATGCGGAGCTCAGACTGAGAAAAAAACAATTAAACAATGGATGCTTAAAATAACTAAATATGCAGATAGATTAATTAAGGATTTGGATAAAATTAATTATTTAGAAAAAATTAAGACACAGCAGATTAATTGGATTGGGAAAAGCCATGGCACAGAATTTAATCTGCAAATAGCTGATTCTTCAGATAAAATTACTGTTTTTACTACACGTGTTGATACTATTTTTGGCATCACGGCATTAATTGTTGCTCCAGAACATCCTTTATTGGAAAAATTAACTGCTAATGAGAATAAAGAAAAAATTAAAAAGTATGTTTTAGATTCAAAAAAGAAAAGCGAATTTGAGAGAACAAAATTAGAAAAAGAAAAAACAGGCGTCTTTACTGGTTCATATTGCATTAATCCAATTAATCAGGAGAAAGTGCCAATTTGGGTTAGTGATTATGTAATTGCTACTTACGGCGGCGGCGCAGTTATGATTGTACCAGCTCATGATAAAAGAGATTACCAGTTTGCCAAAAAATATGGCTTGGAGATCAGAGAAGTTATTTCAGGCGGCAATATTTCAAAAGAACCTTATGTTAATTATGGCAAATTAATAAATTCAGGCAATTTTAACGGACTATTTTCTAAAGAAGCTATTGAGAAAATTACTGATTGGTTGATTAAAAATAAAAATGGTAAAGAAACAACGCAGTATAAGCTGCGTGACTGGATATTTTCCAGACAGCACTATTGGGGCGAGCCAATTCCCATTATTCATTGTGATAAATGCGGAATTGTGCCTGTGCCAGAAAAAAGCTTGCCAGTTGAACTGCCTCATGTAAAGAAATACAAGCCAAGCAAAACAGGCGAATCGCCTTTGGCTAAAATTAAAAAATGGGTTAATACAAAATGTCCTAAATGCAATGGCCCGGCTCAAAGAGAAACTGATACTATGCCTAATTGGGCTGGTTCTTCATGGTATTTTTTGAGATACATTGACCCAAATAACAACAAAGAACTTGCTGATTTTAAAAAATTAAAATATTGGCTGCCAGTTGATTTGTATAATGGAGGAATGGAGCATACTACTTTGCATTTGCTATACTCTCGTTTTTGGCATAAGTTTCTGTATGACATAGGAATTGTGCCAACTATAGAACCATATCAACGCCGTTATTCTCATGGAGTGGTTTTATCTGGAGATAGCCGCAAAATGAGCAAAAGTTTTGATAATGTTGTAAGGCCTGATGATGTTATTGTACATTACGGAGCTGACACATTAAGGACTTATGAAATGTTTATGGGTCCTTTTGATCAGATGATTAGCTGGAGCGATAAAGGTGTTCAAGGATGTTTTCGTTTTATTAATAAAGTTTGGCAAATATTTAGCAATAAGGAAAAATTCAACTCAAGAAGCAATAGAGAATTAATTACTAAATTACATCAATTAATTAAAAAAGTTAATCAAGATTTGGAATCAATGAAATTCAATACAGTTATAGCTGCTTTTATGGAATTTATTAACTTATGGGCCGAAGAAAATAATGCTTTGGCTAAAAAAGAATCAGAGATGTTTTTAAAGCTATTAGCTCCTTTTGCACCTCATATTGCAGAAGAATTATGGGAACAATCAGGAAATAAAAAAAGCATTTTTTTGGAAAAATGGCCTAAATACAACAAGAAGTTAATCAAAGAAGAAACTTGGCAATTAATTATCCAAATTAATGGCAAAGTCAGGGATAAAATAGAAGTTAGACAAGAAATCCCAGAAAAAAAAGCAAAAGAAATAGCCTTGTCCCAAGAAAAAATCAAGAAATGGATAGATAATAAAGAGCCAAAGAAAATTATCTATATTCCAAATCGATTAGTTAATATAGTGGTTTAACATGGAAATTATTAAATTTAATTTATCTGACGAATTAGACAGCAGGATTATTGAAATAGCAGCAGGGGTTATTCAAAGAAATGGAAGTATTGTATACCCGACTGACACTGTTTATGGATTGGGAGTCAATGCTTTAGATAAATATAATATTGAACGGCTTTTTAAAATTAAAAAAAGGCCTGAGACAAAGCCAGTACCAGTAATGATTCGTGATATTGCTATGGCTAAGACGCTATCTTTTATTAACAGAGAAAAAGAAAAAATCTTAGAAGAAATTTGGCCTGGACCAGTAACTGTAATTTTAGAAAAAAGAGACATTGTCCCTGATATTTTAACTGCTGGTAAAAGAACCATTGGCTTGAGAATACCGAATTGTTTATTCACGCAAGCTTTAATGGAGCATTTAGAAAAACCAATTACAGTCACCTCAGCTAATTTTTCTGGCGAACCGCCATTAAGTTCTGCTAGAGAAGTTATTAAAATTTTTATAAAAGCGCATCCTCGACCTGATTTAATTTTAGACGCAGGAGATTTATTAAAAAAACTTCCTTCAACTGTTTTGGACTTAACAGGTCTAAAGCCTAAAATTACTCGAGTAGGCCCAGTAAGTAAAAAAGAACTTGATAAGTTGTTTAGATAACTTGGTGCCGACGGTGGGATTCGAACCCACAAGGGCTTGCGCCCATACGATTTTGAGTCGTACGCGTAGGCCAGTTCCGCCACGTCGGCCTATTAGTATTTTCTCTTAAAATCCACTTGTTGTCAATTGGAAGATGATGTATAATAAGATTATATGGCTCAAATTGTGAGTTTAGTCAATCAAAAAGGTGGTGTAGGAAAGAGCACATCGGCAATAAATTTGGCAAGTTATTTAGCTGCTATGGGCAAGTATGTTCTTTTAGTTGATATTGATCCGCAGGCAAATGCTACTTCTGGGATTGGTATTAATCCGCAGACAGTTCCTTTAAGTTTATACCATTCTTTAATAGGAGGCATTTTGCCCGAAGAAATTATCCGTAAAACAAATCTTTTTGGTTATGATGTTATGCCTTCTACTTCTGATTTAGCTGGCGCAACTGTAGAATTGGTTCCTCAAAATAATCGTGAATTTAAACTCCATGAATTGCTTGGTAGGATTAGAACTAATTATGACTATATTTTAGTTGACTGCCCTCCCAGTTTAGGGCTTTTAACAATTAATGGCTTGGTAGCTGCTGATGAAATTATTATTCCAGTACAATGCGAATATTATGCTTTAGAAGGATTAGGCCAACTTTTAAAAACAGTTGAATTAGTTCAAGATAATTTAGGCAGCCAGACAAAAATTAAAGGCGCCTTACTAACTATGTATGACCGTCGCAACCGGCTCTCTCGCCAGGTACGTAAAGAAATAGAAAGAAATTTTGCCGGTTATGTTTTTGAAACAATTATTCCAAGATGTGTTAAATTGGCTGAAGCACCAAGTTTTGGCCAGTCAATTTTACAATATAATTCACATTCTAAAGGAGCTAAGGCATATCGTGAATTAGCCAAAGAAATTATTAAATTAGATAAATAAAAACAAAATCATGAAACAATCGCTTGGTAAAGGATTACGATCTTTAATACCTAAAAAACAATCTGGAAAATATTTTCAATCTGATAAAGAAATAAAAATAACTGATTGGGATAAATCAAAAAAAGAGAGTATTTTTAACATTGAAATTGATAAAATTAAACCTAATTCTCGTCAGCCGCGCAGTGATTTTTCTCAAGATGCCTTAAAAGAATTGGCAAATTCTATTAAAGAGCATGGGATACTCCAACCATTGATTGTTACTAAGAGCGAGAAATCAACCAGTAGGGGCAGGCAAGTAGAATACGAATTAGTTGCAGGAGAACGGAGATGGCGAGCAGCTCAAATAGCCAAATTGCCTCAAGTGCCAGTAATTATTAGAGATAGTTCAGCCAAAGAAAAACTAGAAATAGCATTAGTAGAAAATCTCCAGCGTGAAGATCTTAATCCAATGGAAGCAGCAGCAGCTTTTGAACAGCTTCGCAATGAATTTAAATTAAGACATTTAGATATTGCCCAGAAAGTAGGCAAATCCAGGGTAGCAGTAACTAATACATTGCGCTTATTGGATTTGCCCAAAGAAGCCCAAAAAGCCATATCAGCTTGTCGCATTAGCGAAGGGCATGGACGGGCTATTTTAATGGCTAGCCCAGATGCTCAATCATCTCTTTTTAGAGAAATTATTAGAAATAAACTAAGTGTTCGTCGATCAGAAGAAAAAGCAAGAAAATTATCTCTTCCCAAAAAACCAAGAACAGTTGGTCCAAGGAATCCGATTTTTATAAAAATAGAAAAAGACCTTGGCCAGGTCTTAGGTAATCGTGTGAGTATTATTAAAAGAGGCGGAAACAATTATTTAAACATTGAATTTGCCAGTCAAAAAGAATTAGATAAAATAATTAATTATTTATTGAAAATCTAATTTTTCCTAAACCAGGCGCTAATTCTATTTTTTGCCTGTGTTGTTTTAGCAAATTTAAGCCAATCTCTATTTGGCTTTTTGTTTTTTTGGATAACAATTTCCACTATTTGTCCATTTCGCAATGGTTCAGATAATGAGCTTAATTTACCGTCAATTTTAACGCCAGCGCATTGATGTCCGATATCAGTATGGATTTGATAGGCAAAATCTATAGATGTGCTTCCTTCAGGCAAATCAATAACATCTCCTTTAGGAGTAAAAACGAAAATACGATCTTTTAAAAAATCAATTTTTAGAGAGTCAAGAAAATCTTGAGATGAAGATGATTTCTCTTTTTGCCATTCTTGAAGCTGTTTTACCCAGATTAATTCTTTTTTAAGCTCTTTTTCCGGTTTCTTGCCTAATATTTTCTTTTCAATATAATCTCTAATTCCTTTTTTCTCGCTATATCGCCAGTGAGCAGCAATTCCATATTCAGCTTCTTGATGCATTTCAGAAGTACGAATCTGAAATTCAGTAATTTTCCCTTTTTCGCAAAAAACAGTTGTATGAAGCGATTGATAGCCATTTGGCTTGGGTATAGCAATATAATCTTTAATCTGACCAATTAACGGCTTCCATTTTTTATGTATAATTCCTAAAGCAGCGTAACAAGTTTCAATATCCGGAACAATAATTCTTATAGCAGCTAAATCATAGATTTTGTGCCAATCCATATCATATTTTTTAAGTTTTCTGTATAAGCTATAATAATGTTTTGTTCTTGCATGGATTTCAACCACCTTAATTCCTCTTTTGGTTAGTATCTTTTTGGTAAAAGGAATGATTTTATTTAGATATTCTTTACCTTGACTATATTTATCTTTTACTTGTTTAATTAAGTCATGATATTCCTTGGGATAACCATAGGCAAAAGATAAGTCCTCTAATTCGCCTTTAAGCCAGCCAATCCCAAGCCGATTAGCTAAAGGAGCATAGATATCCAAAGTTTCCAAAGATATCCTTTTTTGTTTCTCCAACGAGAAGACATAAAGAGTTCTTAATCCATGCAATCGGTTAAAAAGCTTGATTATAACAACTCGTATATCTTGAGCCATGGCTAAAAATAATTTACGGAGATTTTCTGAACTGCGCTCGGCTTTTTTATGCTCTATTTTACCAACATTAGTTACTCCTTCAACTAAAAAAGTTATTTCTTCGCCAAAATTCTTTTTAAGCTGGTCTTTAGTTATATCTGTTCTTTCTATTATTTCGTGAAGAATGGTTGTGGCAATACAGACTGAATGTAATTTTATTTTAGCTAAATCAATCGCAACCTCCAAACAGTGGTCAAGATAAGTTTGACCAGAGAGCCGAATTAATCCCTGATAATTTTCTTTAGCAAAAAAACAGGCTTTTTCAATCAAATCAAAATCAAGCTCCGGATTAATTTTTTTTAATTCTTCTAAGAATTTTTTTATTTCCATTAAATTTAAGGTTATTTTTTTCCTAAAGATTTTTTCTTATAGTCGCATTCTTTGTTGCTGCATTTAATCTGCTTATTTTTTTTCTCAACCAACAAAGAGCCGCATTTAGGACATTTTTCATTAATCGGTTTATCCCATAAAGCAAAATCGCATTTTGGATATCTAGAACATGAATAAAAAATTTTGCCCTTTTTGGTTTTTCTTTCAATTAATTCTCCTTCAAAACATTTTGGACATTGGACGCCTGTAGATTTTACAATTGGTTTAATGTTTTTGCATTTAGGATAATTACTGCAAGCTAAAAATGGCCCAAATCTTCCGTGTTTTATTATCATGGCACCGCCGCATTTATCGCAGACAATGTCTTTATATTTCTCTTTAAGTTCTTTGTCTTCTCCTAATGGTTCAGTGTATTTGCATTCAGGAAAATTAGAACAGGCTAAAAACTTGCCAAAGCGGCCTAATTTAATAACTAAAGAACTATTACATTTAGGGCATTTTTTATCAGTTGGTTCTTCTAATTTTTTCTTTTCCACATCTTTGTATTTCTTAAGAAGATTTTCATTAAATGGTTTATAAAATTTTTGGAGCACACTTAACCAATCCTGGCGGTTATCAGCAATTTTATCAAGATCTTTTTCTAAATAAGCAGTAAATTTAGTATCAACGATTTGTGGAAAGTTTTCCTTAAGCATATCAATGACAATGAATCCTATTTCAGTCGGGATAAATCTTTTTTGTTCATCTTTTTCAGTATATCCGCGTTCTTGAATTGTGCTGATAATCGGAGCATATGTTGAAGGACGACCAATGCCGTAATCTTCTAAGGTCTTTATTAAAGAGGCCTCATTATAACGAGCTGGCCCTTCAGTAAAATGTTGTTCTGGAATAAGCTTTATTAATTTTAACATTTCTTCTTTGGCCAGAGGAGGAATTATAAATTCTTTTAATTTAGCCGAATAAACCTTAAGAAAGCCGTCAAATTTAATTGTTGAACCAGTTGCCCGGAAAATATAATTTTCAAAAGCTGAAATATCAACAGTTGTAGCATCTAAAATAGCTGATGCCATTTGACAGGCAATAAACCTTTGCCAGATTAAATTGTAAAGCCTGTATTGACTTGAATCTAAATGTTGTTTGATTTTGCCCGGAATGCAGTCAGGTTGAGTTGGTCTAATTGCTTCATGCGCTTCTTGAGCGCCTTTGGATTTATTTTTGTAAAATCGATGAGCATTTAAAGCATATTTTTTGCCAAATTCTTTTTCAATAAATTTTTTAGCCACATTCAATGCTTCGTTCGAAAGATTTAAAGAATCAGTTCGATGATAAGTAATATGACCACCTTCATAAAGCCGTTGAGCAATAGACATTGTCTGTTTGGCAGAAAAACCTAATTTGCGGGATGCTTCTTGTTGAAGGGTGCTGGTGGTAAATGGCGGCCCCGGATGTTTTTGGACTTCTTTTTTCTTAATATCAATTACTTTGTATTCTGCTTCTTTTAAATCTTTTAATATTTTGTCTGCTTCTTGCTTTGTCTTTATTCCAAGCTTAGATAGTCTTTTATTATTTATCTTTATTAATTTAGATTCAATTTTTTCTTGATTATTTTTGATTTTGATCAAAGAAGCAACAATTGTCCAATATTCATCTGGCTTAAAATCTTTAATTTCTCTTTCTCGGTCAACAATTAAACGAACAGTTACTGATTGAACACGTCCTGCTGATAGTCCTCTCATTACTTTTTTCCATAAAAAAGGCGATAGCTTATATCCTACTAATCTGTCCAAAATCCGTCTAGCTTGCTGGGCATCAACTAAGTTCATATTTATCTTTCTTGGATTTTCCAGCGCTTGTTCAATGGCTTTTTTTGTTATTTCATGAAAAGCGATTCTTTGATAATCTTTTTTATCCAGTTTTAAAATTTGGGCAATATGCCAGGCAATAGCTTCTCCTTCTCTATCTTCATCAGTAGCCAGAATAACCAAATCTGCTTTTTTGCTGACCTGCTTTAATTCTTTAACAATCTTTCCTGCTTTATCTGGAATAACGTATTCTGGCTTGAAATTATGTTCAATATCAATGCCAATATTTTTTTTAGGCAAATCGCGAATATGACCATAAGAAGACAGAATTTTATAATTCTTGCCAATAAATTTACTAATTGTTTTTGCCTTTGTTGGACTCTCTACTATAATAAGATTCATGATTAAAAATTTAAATTAAGTTCTTCTAAAATATCTTCAGCTTGGCTCACCAATTTAGCCCCCATTTTTATTAAGTTATTAGGGCCAAAAGAATTTTTAGAAATAATAGGACCAGGAATAGCAAATACATCTCTATTTTGCTCTAAAGCGTTTCGTGCTGTAATCATGGCGCCGCTTCTTTCAGGCGCTTCAATAACTAAAACTCCCAAGCTTAATCCAGAAATAATTCGATTGCGTTGAGGAAAATTTTGCGCAAGGGGCTGGGTTCCAATTGGAAACTCGCTGATAACTGCTCCGTTCTGGCTGATTTTTTCCGCTAGATCTTGGTTAATAAAAGGATAAATACTTGTTTTATCTATGCCAGAGCCTAGAACAGCAATAGTTCGATTATTTGTTTTAAGAGCTGTTTCATGGGCAATAGTATCAATTCCCTTGGCTAATCCGCTAACAATAGTTAAACCAGATTTAGCTAAGTCAGCTGTGATTAAAGGAGTTATTTGGCTGCCGTAAGCAGAAAGTTTTCTAGTGCCAACAATACCAAAATATTTATCGGTTGATTCAAAATGGCCGCGGATATAAAGTGTAGCTGGAGGAGCATAGATTTCTTTGAGTAATTTGGGATAATCTTTGTCCTGGGTAGTAATTAAATTAATTCCTTGCTTGTCTAATTTTTCCATTTCCCAATCAGGATTAATTTTAGGACGTTTTCCCCTAATTTGCTCAATAACAAATTCAGTTAAGCCAGCTTTTTTGAATTCTTTAATTTCAGCTGACCAGGCATTATCAAGAGAATTAAAATATGTCAGGATTTTCTTAAAACCAACAGGTCCGATCCCGCCAATTAAATTAAAAGCGTTATAATATTTAGCTTTGGGGTTGACAAATTCTGTCATTTTGTTATAATAGGGATAGTTTTTAACCTTTATCAGCCTGCCTAGAGAGTCGCTTATATCGGGCAATCCCTCCTAATGTTCGGTTAGGCATAAAGATTGGAGATGGTTTGCTTTTGTGAATTTATTTCCAGCACTCCTAGGTAGGCTGATGAAGGTTAAAATAAGTTCTTTTTTATAGGAGGAAAAGGATGAAAAAGAAATTTGTAGATACAATAGGATCAATTTTCGGAATTATCGGGTTTTTATTAGTTCTGGGAGGAGTTGGCCATATAGAGGTTGATTCTTCTCCAGAGGCGTTTACCGAAGGACTTCTGGTGGCTTTGTTCGGATTAGGGATTTTTTCTCTAGTTGCCGTTGGCAAGTTCTTGCGCAATCGTTCCTAACTTAGAGGGCCGCTGTAATTAAATCAGTGGCCTTTTTTATTATCTTTTGAATAATCTTTTCTTCTTCTGAAGTAAATTTTTGAAGAACAAATTTTTCCGTATTAATTATTTCATCTTCGTTATCAGGCCTAATTCCTATTCGCATTCTAATAAAATCTTTACTGTTTAAATAATCAATAACTGATTGGACGCCTTTGTGTCCAGCTGAACCTCGTCCTTGCTGAATCTTTATTTCCTCCAAAGGCAAATCAATATCATCATGAATAACAATAACATCTTTAACGGGAATTTTATAATAATCTATAATTGATTTTACAGCCATCCCAGAATTATTCATAAAAGTTTGCGGTTTGGCTAAGATAATTTTTTGATTCTTAATTCTTTTCTCAGAAATTTCCGCGTTAAAGGCCGATTGAAATTTTTCAGCAAGTTCGCCTATTACTCGAAATCCGAGGTTATGCCGGGTTTTTTTATATTTAATTCCTGGGTTACCTAAACCAATTATTAATTTCATATTTATTCCTTAATTGCTTTTTCAATATACTCTTTAATTTTATCATAATTCTCTTGTCCTGCCTTGGGATAAACAACCGAAGCTTTTTGCTGTCCAAACATTACTTGTCCGCCAACTAGCAGATTTGTTTCTTTCTTGTCAACAACCAAACTTATTATTTTGTCCGCGCCAATATCTTTAGCTATTTGCCATAATGACTTTATTTTCAACAAGCCAAGGTCGGTTTTAATATTGTCATTAAGCGCATAGAAAATTTTTAAATAAGTCGGCAGGTCCCAAAGAGGATTAAGAGCTAAGACTTTTTGTTTAATAAGTTGAATAATTTGCTGCTGTCTAGCCATTCTATCAAAATCGCCATTAGGAGAAGTATATCGAGTGCGGACATATTTAAGTGTTGTTTGTCCATCTAAATAGCGCCAGCCAGCTGAAAGATTAAAGGTTTGGTAAGAATAATTTGGTCCAGGGAAATATGGGTCATTAATATCTTTTGGCACATAAACATTTAATCCGTCGACTAATTCAATAACTTCTTTAACAACAACTAAGTCAATAATTATATGGTGATCAACAGTAATACCAGTAATCTCTTGTATTTTTTCTTTAAGGCAATTAATCCCGCATCTTGCATAAAGAGAATTTATTTTAGTTAAAACGCCTTGATTGGGAATTTTAACTAACAAATCACGTGGCAGAGAAATCAAGACGGCTTTTCCATTGGCTGGTTCCAGATGAGCTAAGATTATTGTATCAGTTAAATCTTGTCCAGAATAGCCTTGGCCTGGATGACCAAGAACCAAAACATTCATATTTGGGCCATCTTTTTTAACTGACAAAGAAGGCAGAATTGAATTAATAATAACTTTACCTTCATCTTTTTTATTATCATGGGAAATTTCTATTGAAGAAGATGGAATTAATTGGCGAATAAGAATCAAGGAAAAAACAATAATTAAAAGAGAGACAATCAAACAAGCAATTTTCAGTTTTTTATCATTTTTTTTACATTGATTCATTGCTATTATATTATAACAGATTTGATTTTTTTTGAAAAACTGATAGAATGTAATTGTTATGAAAAAAGTACTTATTTTTATTTGGGAGACCGCTAAGATAGTAGTTATCTCCTTGGCTATTATAATTCCAATCCGTTATTATCTAATTCAGCCATTCTTTGTCCGTGGCGCTTCTATGACGCCTAATTTTGATAATGGACAATATCTAGTTATTAATGAAATTAATTATCGTTTTGAAAAGCCAGAGCGAGGACAAGTTATTATTTTTAAATATCCTTTGAATCCTTCACAATATTATATTAAAAGAATAATTGGATTACCTGGCGAAACAGTTGAGATTAAAAATGGCCAGGTTTTTGTATATAATACAAACACTTTAGAAGAAATAGATTTAGACGAATCTGATTATTTACCTCAAGGCAGGATTACTAAAGGAAATATTAAAGTTGAACTGAACCAAGAAGAGTATTTTGTATTGGGGGATAATCGTCAAGCGAGTTCTGACTCTCGTCAATGGGGAGTTTTGCCAAGAGAAAATATTATTGGATTTGTTTGGATAAGAGCTTGGCCTTTTGATTCATTTAAAATATTTTAAAAAAAAGACATGCCATCTAACCCTAAACCAAAACCTAAACCAAGATATAAAAAATCATTTCAAGCTCCCAAAGGAATGAGGGATATTTTGCCTGAAGAGCAAATCTACTGGGATAAAATTGAACAGACAATTAAAAATTTGGCTGATGCTTATGGTTTTAAACTCATTAATACGCCAATTCTTGAAGATTCAGAATTATTTATTAAAGGGACTGGCATTTATACTGACATTGTTGAAAAAGAAATGTATTCTTTAAGAACTAAAGGGGGAGATAAATTAAGTTTGCGTCCTGAGTTTACGCCAGCTATTATAAGAGCTTATCTGGAAAACGGTCTGTCTAGTTTGCCGCATCCAGTGAAACTATATAGCATAGGCCCTATTTTCCGTTATGAAAGACCTCAAAAGGGTCGTTATAGACAATCATATCAAGCCAATTTTGAAATTATAGGAGAAAAAGACCCAATTCTTGATGCTCAATTAATCCAGCTGTCTTTTTCTATTAATAATGCGTTAGGACTTAAGAATTTAATTACTCAAATTAACAGTATTGGATGTACTAAATGCAGGCCGATTTATAAAAAGGCCATAATGAGTTTTTATAGAAAAAGGAAAAAAGAGCTTTGTAGTAATTGCCAAAAACGTTATCAACAAAATCCTTTAAGATTATTAGATTGCAAAGAAAAAAAATGTGTTCAAATAGCTGAACAAGCGCCTCCAATTATTGATTATCTATGCGAAGATTGCCATAATCACTTTAAAAATGTTTTAGAATATTTAGATGAATTAGAAATTCCATATATTTTAAATTCACATTTAGTTAGAGGACTGGATTATTATAACAAAACGGTTTTTGAAATTTGGCCTGAAGATGAAGAAAGACGACAGATTGCTTTGGCTGGTGGCGGACGCTATGATAAATTAGTTAAACTTTTAGGAGGGAAAGACACTCCAGCAGTTGGTTTTGCAATAGGGTTGGACAGAGCAGTAAATCAAATGAAGGAAAAAGGGGTTAAAGTTCCATTAAAAAGCCGTCCGTTAATTTTTTTGGCTCAATTAGGCGATTTAGGCAAGAAAAAATCCTTAAAACTATTTGAAGATTTACGGAAAGCAGGCTTAAAAACAATTAGCTCTCTTAGCCAAAATACTATTACTTCCCAATTAAAAATAGCTAATAGGCTTCAAGTGCGCTTTACCTTAATTTTGGGACAGAAAGAAGCGCTTGATAAGACAATTATTATTAAAGATATGCTTTCTGGAAGCCAAGAAATCATCCCTTTAGAAAAAGTAATTGACAGATTGAAGAAAAAACTAAAACATAAAACCTAAATTATGTGTCTTTTTTGTGAAATTGCTAATCATCAACAAAAAACTGATATTGTCTATGAAGACGAACAAATAATTGCTTTTAATGATATTAAACCGATAACTCCGGTCCATATTTTAATTATTCCCAAAAAACACATTTCATCTATTGTTGAAATAGATGAGAGTGATGTAAATCTTTTTGGTAAAATGATTTTTGTTGCTAAAAAAATAGCCGATGATTCAGGATTAAGCGAAAAAGGGTATAAGCTTTTATTTAGAGTTAAAAAATATGGCGGACAGGAAATAGAACATGTCCATCTGCATCTGCTTGGAGGCGGGATGCTTTATGAAGATATCCATTCTTTAGAAAGGAGGTGAAATAAGTGGATAACAAAAAATTTTTTCAGTCTCCCTTAGACAATTCTTTGACTGCAGAAAAAGAAAAAATAAGTTTAAGCTCAAGGAAAAAATGGTTTTGGCTTGGCATCATTATAGCCTTAATTAACCCTATTTTTTCCGGATTAATTATTGGATTGGCCTTTTGGACTGAAGCAGAATTTAAAAAAGAAGCAAGAATTATTTTGGCTATCGCAATTATCTGGGGGTTAATTACTATTTATTTATCTCGTTGGTTAGCTCAACAGGGTTATTTGCCTGTTTATTAAAATGTTAAACAAAAATTTTTGGGCTGCCACATCTACTTTGATTGGCACTATAATTGGCGTAGGGATTTTTGGCGTTCCTTATGTAGTGGCTAAATCCGGTTTTTTAATTGGCCTACTTTTTTTATTTGGATTAGGCGCGATTACTTTATTGCTCCATTTGTTATATGGAGAAATTATTTTACGTACTCCTGGCAAACATCGTTATGCTGGTTATGCTGAGAAATATTTAGGATTATGGGGCAAAAGATTAATCGCTTTTACGTCAATTTTTATTTTCTATGGCGCTCTGCTTGCTTATTTAATTGTTGGTGGAAAATTCCTCAAGATAATTTTTAACGGCTCTGAATTTATGTGGAGTATGATTTTTTTTGCTGTTTGTTCCATGGCAATTCTTTTTGGCTTGCGAGTTGTGGCTAAAATGGAAGTTTTAATGAGTATATTTTTAGCAGCTATTATTATTTTAATATTTATTAAGGGTCTGCCTGTTATTAACTTAGATAATTTATCTACTTTGGATTGGAAATATTTTTTTCTTCCTTATGGGATGATCTTTTGGGCATTAACTGGCCCCTCAGCTATTCCAGAAATGAAGGAAATCTTTAAAAAAAATTATAGTTCTCTAAAAAAAGCTATTATTTTAGGAACTATTTTGCCTATATTTCTTTGCGGCATTTTTGTTTTAACTGTGGTTGGAATAACTGGAAGCCAAACTTCTCCTGAGGCAATACAGGGTATGGTTAAGGCGCTAGAGAACCATACAATTATTTGGGGAGCTATTTTTGGCCTTTTAGCTGTAACTACTTCTTTTTTAGTTGTTGGCTTATCATTAAAAAAAACCTTTTGGTATGATTACAAGATTAACAAATATTTAGCCTGGTCTTTAACTTGTATTGTTCCTTTAGTTGCTTATTTATTCAATTTGCGCGATTTCATTACGGTTATTAGTTTTCTAGGAGCAACTTTAGCTGGTTTGCAAATGATTCTTTTAATTCTAATTTATCAGCGGGCAAAAAAAACAGGGCAGCGTAAGCCAGAATATTCTCTTAACCTGCATCCATATATTTATTACGGACTAATCATAATTTTAGCTTCAGGAGTTATTTACCAGGTTATTTACAGTTTTTGATATTAATTAAGCGGAAAAATACTTGTCAAAAGACAAGCAAGGGAGTATATTATAAGTAATGAAAACGAATAATAAAGATATTTTTTGCAGTCCGACTCAAGGCCGGATGAAATTAACTAGAATAATTAAAGAAATTTCTGATTTTATAAATCAGGACTCGCAGGATGAATATAAGTTGATTGTTGGTACTGATTCCAATGGCGGCAAAAAAACTGATTTTGTCACAGCTATTATTGTTTATCGAGTTGGTCGAGGTGGGCGTTATTTCTGGAAAAAAACTAATGGGGGTAAAGTTTATCATACTTTGCGAGATAGAATTCACCAAGAGGTAACTTTGTCTTTAGGAACAGCGCAGGATCTTATTGGCAAATTAGGAGTTTCTTTGAAAAATATTAGTGAACTTAATTATGATTTTCAGATTCATATTGATGTAGGGCAAAACGGTCCAACTCGGGAAATGATTAAGGAAGTAGTTGGTATGGTTAGAGGCAATGGCTTTAAGGCGAAAATAAAGCCAGAATCTTACGCTGCTTCCAGCGTAGCTGATAAGTATGTATAAAGCATAATTTTTTAAATTTACTATTTTGTATAAGCCGTTGTTAAGCAGCGGCTTTTCTTTTTAGCAAAGTTTTGGTAGAATTAAAACATGAAATTGCATTTTTATGGAGGCGCTAGGTGGGTAACTGGCGCTAATTATTTATTAGAAACTAAACAAACTAAAATTTTAGTTGATTGCGGTCTGTTTCAGGGCGGCCGAGATGCGCGTAAAATGAATCAGAAAGAATTTCCTTATGACCCAAGCAAAATTGAAGCAGTTTTAGTTACCCATGCACATATTGATCATATTGGCCGTTTGCCTTATTTAGTCAAAAAAGGATTCAAAGGGAAAATTTTTGCCACTAAACCAACTAAGGATTTTGCCCGGGCAATGCTTTTTGACGCTGAAGAAATTAATTATGAAATAAATAAAACAACTGGCAAAGAATCTTTTTACAATAAATCTGATGTGGAAAAAACCTTGGGACTTTTCCAAGGCATAGATTATGGAGAGAAAATGAAATTAAACGATAATATTTCTTTTTGTTTTAGAGATGCAGGACATGTTTTAGGCTCAGCTATTATTGAAGTTTGGGCTGAAAAGCAAAAGATAGTTTTTTCTGGGGACTTAGGCAATCCGCCAGTGCCTATTTTAAAACCAACTGAATTTATAAAAGAAGCGGATTATGTTCTTGTTGAATCAACTTATGGCGATCGTATTCATGAAGATAAAAAACAGCGTAAGGATTTATTAGAAGATGCCGTTGAAAATACAATTACTCGAGGAGGAACATTGCTTATACCTAGTTTTGCTTTGGAAAGAACACAGGAAATTCTTTATGAATTAAATGAATTAGTAGAGAACCATCGTATTCCTCATGTGCCGATTTTCCTTGATAGTCCATTAGCTATTAAATTAACTGAAATTTATAGAAAATATCCTGAATATTTTAATCAAGAAGCGTTTTCTTTGATTAAGTCCGGGGATAAGCTTTTTGAATTTCCTGGATTTAAAATGACCCGCACAGTTGCAGAATCTAAGCAAATTAGCCAAGTTAATCCACCCAAAATCATTATTGCTGGTTCAGGAATGTCTACTGGCGGCCGGATTATGCACCATGAAATTAAATATCTGTCTGATTCTAAAAATACGTTTTTGATTATCTGTTATCAGGTTCCAGGGACTTTAGGGAGAAAAATTTTAGATGGAGCCGAGAAAGTTAAAATATTCAGGCAAGAAATTCCAAATAAAATACAAATCAGAGCAATTGGAGGTTATTCAGCACATGCTGACCAAAAAGCGCTTTGTTACTGGGTCAGGCAAATGAAAGATTCATTAAAAAAAGTTTTTATTGTTCAAGGAGAAGAAAAGCCAGCTATGACATTGTCTTCTCATATTAAAGATCATTTAGGATTGCCAACCGAAGTCCCAAAAACCGGCCAGATATTTGAATTGTAATTCTAAATAGCCTCTGATAAATTTTCTTGACAAAAGTATCGCATTGTGATATATTAGCAGCAAGATAAATTTGACGAATTTTGAACATTGAAATAGGAATATTTTTTAGAATAAACTAAAACCCAGCAAAGGAGGTTTGTCATGACAAAGAAAGATTTGTGCAAAGATCAGCGCGAAGGATTGATTGCCAAGCTAACGGCTTTTTTCAAAGGTCTGGGAGCCGAGGTAATCGATGATGTGGTGGCCGAGGCCAAAAAACAGGCCAACGCCGAAACGATTGAAGACCGCAAGAACGGACTGGCCAAGCTGTTTGACAACCAGATGGAAACCCTGAAATCATGGAACTGCCCACAGGCCATTCTGGAAGCGTTCCAGAACAAAAAAAGCGAGGTTTTATCCAAAGCGGCCGAAATGGAAGTTCCCGAAGGAAACATTCCGTTCGTGCCAGTCATCCCCCGTTCCTATATGGGCATCTATGGACTTATGCCCATGGTCCGCAATGACGACAAGATGGGCTACACCTACCTTGATCCGAACGAGATAACCGACAATGAAGAAGAAATCCCAAAAAATCCGTATTATATCTACGATGTTGAGCCCGGGAAAGCCACTCTCGGTAAATCACCCGAAGACGCCGAAAAGATCATCAAAAAGCAAAACCGTCTGCGCCATATCACCGACGAAGACATCGCTGTTTGTGTTCACACGAATGTGTTATCAGATCATCATCTCTGGAGCACCGGTTCCCGCTACAGGCTTTCGGGCTTGGTGCCGAGTGTCTTCCTCGACGACGGCGGACCGGAGCTCGACTGCGACGACGCTGGCCACTCGGATGGCAGGTGGGGTTCCGCCTCGTGCCGTAGTCGGGCTTAGGTTCTTGACACTTTGGACCTTTTGGTTTCTTGTTCCTTGTTTTCGCCGAAGGCGACCGCTACAAATTTTTGCGCTAAACGCGCACTTAAAGGGTAGATCAAAAATGATCTACCCTTCTTTATTTTTAATAATCTTTATAGTACAATAAAAGCGCTGCCTACATTGATTGGGAATACCACCAATGGGCCGTTGTTTCTTTTTAGTCCAATTGTGGACTGAAAGGGGCAGCTGGTCCTCCACAATTGGGGCCCTTTGGGGTTTCAGTCAATGTGGGCAGCAGGTCTCGGCTGTCCCTTTTTTTATTTCAATCTTCTTTAAGCCACTCCCACATTTTGTGTTTTAATTCCTGCTCAAACTTGTAGCTCTTGGCGTGACTCAATACTCCCAGATAAGAATTAAACGATTGCAGGAAGGTTTTCTCATCTATTTTTTCTTGTTTATATTCCTTTACTCTTTGTCTCAATTTCCTAAAAATTCTCTGTTTAGTTTTAGTTCTTAAGACAATGGCTTTAGGCAAGATTACATAACCCAAGAAATCAATCCCTTGGTAGTATTTACGAATAGTGACTTTGCCCGGATGAAGTGATAGTTTTAGATTCTTTTTGAGAAAAGATTCGATCTGACCTTTCAAACTCAGCAAATAATCCTGGGCATGATGAACAACAATAAAATCATCAGCGTAGCGGACATAATATTTAACTTTAAGCTGGTCTTTAATAAATTGATCCATTTCATTCATATAAATATTAACCAAAATTTGAGAAGTCAAATTGCCAATTGGGGTTCCTTTTTTTATCTCTCTTGGTGGTAAATTCCGACTCAAAGCTTTTGACAATCTTTTTTATCAACCACAAAGCATCTTTATCTTTAATCCGCTTGGCAATAATTTTCATTAATACTTTATGATCAATAGTTGGAAAGAACTTCTTAATATCACACTTTAAGACAGAACATCTGCCGTGGGTCTGATAAACAGCCCTTAACATTTTATCCAGTTTAATAACTGCCCGGTGGGTCCCTTTTTCTTTGCGGGATGAATAGGAGGTGTAAACAAAGGTCGGATTAAAAATAGGATAGAGTTTTAGATGAATAGCATGATGGACGACTCTGTCTCTGACCGTTGCTTTGTGGATATGCCTTCTCTTTGGGTCGTTGATATAAAAACCAACATAGTCGCCATGCTTGTATTTCTTGCTTTTTAATTCTTGGTGGAGGGCAAACAGATTATCCTCTAGATGAAGCTCAAATTCCTGAACATCTTGTTTCTCTCTTTTGCCCTTTTTAAATTCATCCCAAGCCAAAAGCAAATTCTCCATTGAAATTATATCCTTAAAAATGTCTTTATAAATCTTCATATATGCAAAATTTAAACCAAATTCAAAGCGAGGCGCCAATCCTCAAAAAGACAACTGATCTTTACAAGGAGTTCTATGAGTGTTTAAAAATCTTTCCTAAAAAGGATCAATATGTGTTGGGCAAGAAATGCGAAGAAAATATCATTGATTTTATGGAATTGATATTATCCGCAGTTAGCTCGTATAAGCAAGAGAAAAAAGCAAAACTATTAGAAGCGAATAACAAATTTGACCTTTTAAAAGTTTTACTTAGAATGGCTCGAGAGTTTAAGATGCTGGATAATAAAAAATACCTAAATCTGGAAGAAAAGATTCAGGAAATCGGCCGAATGCTCGGAGGCTGGATTAGATCCCTAAACTAAAAGCGTCCTCCAATTGGACGCTTTTTTGTAAATTCTGATTTTAGAGACTACGGCACGAGGCGGAACCCCACTTGTCATTCGAGTTGTCAGCGTTGTTTCAGTTGAGCTTCGGCTTGTCGTCGTTGAGGTAGACATTCGGCACCTTATCCGAATGCTTGTAGCGGGAACCGTAATTTTACTGATTCTCGTCTATTACCACTGGAAGCAGAGGGTTACTGTCGCCTAAGGTGACCTATATACTCAAGCTTCCTGTATTTAATCTGGCGGTAGCCAAAAAAGACACCCGCCCTAAGAACCAGTAAGTAGTATCTAAAATCTCTCTTGCGCGCTCATAGCAACCGTAATTACTATGATTCTGGCAATTTTAGAGACTTAGGATTTCGGCGACCTCGATCCTTGAACCAAGGTGCAGTAGCCTACTTTCGTGTTGAGTTTAGCAATTAACCTATTGATTAACAACCTTATTCTCAATCAACTTCTTCTTTCTTAAATATCTCGTTCTATTCGTTCGGCTTCCAGACTTTCGACGACAAGCTCTACTTCGACAATACGGTTTACTTGGCTGGTGCCTACGCCTACTATTCTGGCAGTTTGCTGTTTCTATAGTAGTGTGGTCATTGGTCTTTTGCTCTTTGACTTTTGAATGAATTTTTAAAATACGAGGTACGACAAGTGTTGTACCTCGTTTTTATTTTTAAAATTTGATATATTAAGATATAATTAGTGTGTTCAATTAAAAATCAAAATAATCTTTTGACAAAAACCATTAAAAACAGTAAGATTAAATAAATGAAACGTAAAACTTATTTAAAATATAAGATTTGTGTATCTGGCGCAGCTGAAACAGGGCACTGTGCTGAAGGAGCTTTGGAATCGTCTAAAGAAATTGGTCGGCAGATTATTAAACAAGGAGGAGTTTTAGTAACTGGAGCTACTTCTGGTATGCCTTATTGGGCAGCAATTGGCGCTAAAGAAGAAAATGGTATTGTTATTGGACTTTCGCCAGCTGTTTCAGAAAAAGCCCATATTAAAAAATATCGTTTGCCAATTGATTTTCATGATTTAATTATCTATACCGGATTCAATTATGCTGGTAGAAATTTGCTTTTAACTCGTTCTTCAGACGCTGTAATTATTGTTTGTGGACGGATAGGAACCTTGAATGAATTCACTATTGCTTTTGAAGACCATAAGCCCATAGGTGTTTTAATCGGCAGCGGAGGAACAGCTGATGAAGTTAAAAAAATTGTAGAAAATTCTCATCGCGGTCCTGGCAAGATTGTTTATGAGTCAAATCCTAAAAAATTAGTTGAAAAATTAATTAAATTAGTTAATAAAGAAAAAGAAATAAAAATTCAAACTTGAAAAGGAGGTGGATCATGTGGCTATTGAAATTAAAAAAAGAGACAATGAAACTACTCGTAGTTTATTAAGGCGTTTTTCTAGAAGGATTCAGCAAAGCGGTATTTTAATTCGTGCTCGCAAAGCTAGATTTTTAGAAAAAGGGAAAACTAAACCAGAAAGGAGAGCCAGTGCTTTAAGGCGTATTAAAATTGGAGGCGAAAAAGAGAAATTAAGAAAAATGGGTCTTTTAAAAGAAGAACCAAAATGGAAAAGAAGATAATGTAAGATGATGCTAAAAGAAAAAATACAATTAAATATTAAAAAAGCCATGACAGAAAAAGATGCTTTGACGGTTTCTGTTTTACGTATGATTATGGCAGCTGTTTTTAACAAAGAAAAAGAGAAAAGGAATAAAATAAGCAAAACTGAGGAAGAATTGGAAAAATTAGATAAATTGAGTCAATTAACTGACGAAGAAGTTATTGAAGTAATTTCCAGTGAAGCAAAAAAGCGTAAAGATTCTATTGAACAATATGAAAAAGGCAACCGAAAAGATTTAGCTGACCAAGAGAAAAAAGAATTAGAAATTTTAGTTGATTATTTACCTGAACAAATAGATGAGGAAGAAATAAGAAGATTAGTCAAAGAAAAAATTGAAGAATTAGGAGCCAGTAGTCTTCAGGAAACAGGTAGGGTTATGGGAGCCGTAATGCCTCAGTTTAAAGGCAAAGCAGACGGGAACATAGTGAGTAAAATTGTTCAAGAAGAACTGAAGAAATAATAATGTTAGAGATTCATAATTTTACTCAAAATAAAATAGATGAAAAGCTTTTTCAAAAAGTAGCAAAAATTGTTTTAAGGACAGTAGGTATAAAAGAACAGACAGAAATTAGTTTAGCTATTGTTGGTGATGGCAGAATGAGAAAATTGAATAAAATGTATCGTGGCAGAAACAGAGTGACTGATGTTTTGGCATTCGGTGGAAAATCAGTTCTGCCGTATTTGGCTAAGGCATTCCCTCGGCTGAGAAAGGGAAAAGATATAGAGTTTATTGAACCACCTGATGGAATAAAAAGATTGGGAGAAATAATTATTTGTTATCCCAGAGCCAAAAAGCAAGGCAAGCGATTAGGCCATTCTTTAGAAAAAGAGCTGACTATTTTGTTGATCCATGGTATCCTTCATCTATCGGGATATGAACACGAAAAAGGTGGACAGGAAGAAGAAGAGATGAAAGAAATGGAAGATAAAATATTAAAAAAAACAAATCATGTCTAAAGAAAATATTATTGTTGGTTTAGATGTCGGTACTTGTTATATCCGAACGGTGGTTGCTAAGATAAATGCTGATCATACAAAGCCTCAAATTATCGGCATTAGCAAAGTGCCTTCTTTTGGACTTCGCAGGGGAGCTGTTGTTGATATTGAAGAAACAGTTAAAAATATCAGTCAATCTATTCAGGAAGCTGAAAGAAGTAGTGGCTTGCCTATTGAACGTGTTTTAGTTAGTTTAAGCGGTAATCACATTATTCCTAAAATTAGCAAAGGCGTAGTAGCTGTTTCCAGAGCAGATGGTGAAGTTTCAAAAGAGGATGTCGAAAGAGCAATCAAAGCTGCCTCAGCTATCTCTGTGCCTCAAAATAGAGAAATTCTGCACACTATTCCTAGAAATTTTTCTATTGACAATCAAGAAGGGATTAAAGAGCCAGTTGGCATGAATGGAGTTCGTCTGGAAGTAGATGCTTTAATTATTGAAGGAGCTGTCCCTTTTATTAAAAATTTAAGGAAGTGCATTGAAGAAGCCGGTCTGGATATAGAGGAAATGATTTTAGCGCCATTAGCAGCCAGCCGAGCAGCTCTTAGCAAAAGACAAAAGGAATTAGGCGTTTTGTCTTTAGATCTAGGAGGTGGCACAGTTGGATTAACAGTTTTTGAAGAGGGAGAGATCGTCCATAGTCATGTTTTGCCGATTGGTTCTTCGCATATTACTAATGATATTGCTATTGGCATAAGGAGCAATATTGATTTGGCGGAAAAAGTTAAATTAGAATATGGTTCAGCTTTAGCATCTGAAATTAGCAAAAAAGATATTGTTGATTTGTCTAAACTAGAACCGGAGGAAAGAGGTATTATACCTCGGATAGAAATGGTTAGCATGATTGAAGCTCGATTATGTGAAATTTTAGAATTAGTCAATAATGAGTTAAAAAAAGTTGACCGTCAGGGATTATTGCCGGCAGGAGCAGTCCTTTTGGGAGGAGGAGCTAAAATCCCTGGATTAGTTGATTTGGCTAAGAGAGAATTGAAATTGCCAGTACAAATAGGATTTCCTTTGGAAACAGAAGGCGCTATAGATGAAATTGACGATCCATCATTTGCTACGGCTATTGGATTAATACTTTGGAATATGGATAAACGCGCCAGATCTAGTAGGAGAGGAATTCCTCTTCCTGGAATTCCAATTGGTTCAACAATCAGGACAATTAAAGGATGGTTTCAGAATTTTTTGCCCTAAGAAGAAAAACACTTGCATTATTTTATAAGTTATGTTAGTTATTAATAAAGATGTTAATGTTATTTTAAGTACAGTTTCTAAAACTTTGCTTATGATAATAAAGCAGTCATTTTAATAATATGGCTCAGATAAAACCGGAGGTGGAAACTTTTGCAAAAATTAAAGTAATTGGCGTAGGAGGAGCCGGAGGAAATGCCATCTCTAGAATGGTGGCTTCTAAAATTCATGGAGTAGATTTTGTCGCTATTAATACTGATGCGCAAGATTTGCATCATGTTGCTGCGACAGAAAAAGTTCATATTGGTAAAAATTTATCCAAGGGTCTTGGATCTGGGATGAATCCAGAAATAGGACGCCAAGCAGCTGAAGAAAATCGTGATGAAATCCATGAAGTAGTTAAAGGATCAGATATGGTTTTTGTTACTTATGGACTGGGCGGGGGAACTGGAACGGGTGCTGGTCCAATTATTGCTGAAGCAGCAAAAGATTCAGGAGCTTTGACAGTCGCAGTTGTAACCAAGCCATTTTCTTTTGAAGGCCAACAAAGGGCTCGTATCGCTGAAGAAGGTTTAATGCATATTAAAGATAGAGTTGATACTTTAATTACAATTCCTAATGATAAACTTCTTTCAGTTATTGATAATAAGACGTCTTTATTAAATGCTTTTTCAGTTGTTGATGATGTTCTCCGTCAAGCAGTTCAAGGCATTTCTGATTTAGTTGTAACTCCTGGAATTGTTAACGTTGATTTTGCTGATGTTAAAGCAATTATGCAGGATGCTGGATCAGCTTTAATGGGTATTGGATGGTCTAGTGGTGATGAAAGGGCTGTTGAAGCAGCTAAAGCGGCAATTAACTCTCCTCTCTTGGAAATTTCAATTGATGGCGCTAAGGGAGTTCTATTTAATGTTAGCGGTGGCTCTGATTTAGCCATGACTGAAATTAATGAAGCGGCTAAAATTATAACTGAATCAATTGATCCGGAAGCTAAAGTGATTTTCGGCGCTGTTATGGATGATAAGTTAAAGAAAGGCGAAATTAAAATCACTGTTGTGGCAACTGGTTTTGACGAAGGATTATTAAAGAAATCAGGAGAAACAAGGATTCAAGACATTTCGCCAATTAATCAAGAAGAAAAAAATAAAAGAGTTCCTAGCCCTAGGCCAGTTTCTATTGAAGAACCGGAAGATGAGTGGGATATCCCCGCTTTTATTCGCAGAAAAATGAAGTAAATTTATTTACTCTTTGTTTATAAAAGGCAGTCATTTGACTGCCTTTTATTTATGGAGTAAAATAGAAATACATTTTGAATTCTAAATAAAGAAAGGATTTTTTTATGTCTAATACAAAAATGAAGTTTAATAAAATTAAAAAAAGAGATGGTCGTATTGTTAGTTTCGAACAAAACAGAATAACCAAAGCTATCTTAGCCGCTGGTCAAGCTACTGGAGAATTTAATTCGAAAGTTGCTAAAAATATATCTGATCAAGTGGTTAATGGATTAAATAAAGTTTTTAAAAATAAGAAAAATATCCCAGATGTAGAAAATATTCAAGATATTGTAGAAATTGCTTTAATGAAAGAAAACTATATTGATTCAGCAAAATCATATATTATTTACCGCAAAGAGCATCAAAGGATTAGGGAAGAGAGAGAAAGAATTCTAAATGGCAGGAGTACGCAACTTCATTTAAGTTTAAATTCTTTAAAAATTTTAGCTGGCAGGTATTTAGGAAAAGACCCCAAAACAAGAAAAGTTATTGAGAATCCAGAAGAAATGTTCAAAAGAATTGCTAAAGCAATAGCTGAAGTAGAAAAGAAATACGGAAAATCTGCTAAAGAGATAAAAAAATGGCAAGATGAATTTTATCAATTAATGTCTAATCTTGAATTTTTGCCGGCTGGACGAACCTTAACTAATACTGGCACATCTATGCCAGTGATCTCTAATTGTGTAGTTCTGCATATTGGAGACAGCATGAATGATATTTTTAATACGCTTCGAGATGCTACGCTATTGCAGCAAAGCGGTTCTGGAATAGGATTCCCTTTCCATCTTCTTAGGCCAGCTGGTTCATTAACAAAGAGAACTCAAGGCGTTGCCTCTGGTCCGATTTCTTTTTTGAATGTATATGATAAAGCTTTTGGCGTTATTAAACAGCAAGGCAGACACGGAGCAAACATGGCAATAATGAGAATAGACCACCCAGATATTTTGGATTTTATTCATGCTAAAGACAGAGAAGGCGAACTCTCTAATTTTAATATCTCCATTTCTTTAACGGATGATTTTATGAGAAAAGTAAAGAATAATTCTGAAGAACCGTGGATGTGTCAATTTAACGGTAAAAAAATGCTGCCAAGAAGGATAATTAGAGATAGATATGAAAAAATTTCTCAAATTCAAGATATTAAAATTACTCCTGGAGAAGTTATGGCTGAAATTGCCAATAATGCTTGGATTAACGGAGAGCCTGGAATAATATTCATTGATAAGGTTAATAAAACTAATCCTTTGCCCGGACTAGGAAAAATTGAGGCGTCTAATCCATGTGGAGAGCAATTTTTACATGACGGAGATGTCTGCAATTTAGGTTCTGTTAATCTAGACAAATTTGTTGAAAATAAAAAAATTAAATGGGGAAGATTAAAAGAAGCGGTTGAATTGGCTACCCGAATGCTAGATAATGTTATAGATCTTACAGAATTCTCCATAGACAGAACAAATAGCATGTTCAAGAAAAATCGTAGAATTGGCATAGGAATAATGGGTTTTGCTGATTTCCTTTTCCAATTAGAAATTCCTTATAATTCAGAACAAGGCTTTGAAACAGCAGAGAAAATAATGAAATTTATAAATCAAACTGCTCATGCAACTTCTCAAAAATTAGCCAATGAAAAGAAAGTATTCCCTAACTACGAATTGAGTATTTGGAAAAAGAAGAAAATTAAGATGCGTAATGCCGCTCTTACTTGTATTGCTCCTACGGGGACTATCTCTATGATTCCAGAAGTTTCTTCTGGCGTAGAGCCTTATTTTGCTTTAGCTTATACCAAACAACAAATAATGGGAGAAGAGGAATTTTATTATGTCAATCATTATTTAGAAAAAAAACTTAGAGAAAAAGGACTATACTCTCCTAAAATAATTGATAGGATTTATAAAGAAGGAACTGTTCAGAATATAAAAGAGATTCCTAAAAATATTAGAAAAGTTTTTGTCGGTTCAATGGATATTGATCCAAAGGATCATATAAAGATGGAAGTTGCTTTTCAAAAGCATTTAGATAATAGCATCTCTAAAACTATTAATCTTCCTAATGAAACTACCAGGTTTGACGTTGAAAAAGTAATACAATTGGCATGGCAGTCAGGATGCAAAGCATTTACTGTTTATCGCAGTGGGTCAAGGGAAAAAGAAGTATTAACTACTAAGGGGAAAGAAGGATTAGACTCAGATTGTCCCAACTGTGACTCTAAAAAGGAAGAAATTGCTCCTCCTACTTCTATTTTAGGAGATTCTACTAAATAATATGATTCAGGTTTATATTGGCGATGGCAAGGGCAAAACAACTGCTGCTTTGGGATTGGGTTTGCGAGCGAATGGCGCTGGGAAAAAAGTTTTACTTGTACAATTTTTAAAAGATGGTCAGAGTTCAGAAATAAAGACAATTAGAAAATTAAAAAATTTCGATGTAAAAATTTTTGGTAAAAAAGGATTTTTAGATAAAAATAAGTTGGATAAAAAAGATTTTGACCTTGCTAATCAAGGTTTTAATTTTGTTCAAAAAGCTATTCAAAATAAATTATATAATTTAATTATTTTAGATGAGATTAATGTAGTAAATAGTTTCGGATTAATAAAAACAAAAGATATTTTGGATTTAATAAAAAAAACTCCATCAGCGATAGAACTTGTTTTAACTGGCCGCAATGCTTCAAAAAAAATTATCCAATCTGCTGATTTGGTTACCGAGATGAAACAAATTAAACATTATTTTGAAAAAGGAGTTAAAGCAAGAAAATGGATTGAATATTGATATGACTAAATCCAAAATCTTTCTTTGTCTCTGCCTTTTGTTTATTGGCGGAGTTTTTATTTATTCTTTTATTAAAGTCCCACAGAATGATAAATTCAGCCAATATTATGATCAAGAAATTAGTTTTCAAGGAGTTATTATTGAAGAACCAGAACAAAGAATTAATCAACAGAAATTTCAAGTCAATACCGAAAAAATTCCAGGCAAGATTTTAATTACCAAAGGATTATATCCCGAATATCATTATGGAGATCAGCTGGAAATCATTGGCCAATTAAAAGAACCAGCTCAATTTGAGGATTTTGATTACCGTGCTTATTTAGCCAAAGATAAAGTTTATTCAGTAATCTATTCTCCATATATTAAATTATTAGGAAGTAATAAAGCTAATTGGTTCTACCAGAGGATTTTCAATTTCAAAGATAGATTAAGAAAAGTTATCGAACAAACACTTTTGCCTCCGCAAAGCAGTATTCTAAAGGCAATTTTTTTAGGTGATCGCTATGGTCTTTCAGAAGAATTGAAAGAGAAATTAAATATTAGCGGTACTCGCCATATTGTAGCAATCTCCGGAATGCATATGATTATTATGACTCAGATTTTGCTTTTTTTAGCTTTAGGCATTGGGCTTTGGCGGGGACAAGCCTTTTATTTCGTTGTCCTTCTGATGGTTGCCTATATTATAATGATTGGCGCTCCGGCTTCAGCAGTAAGAGCAGGCATAATGGCTAGTTTGCTTTTATTAGCTCAAAAAATAGGCCGGTTGCGTAGCGCAGACAGAGCAATAGTTTTTGCAGCCGTAATAATGCTAGTATTTAATCCATTATTATTAAAGTCCGATGTTGGGTTTCAGCTTTCATTTATGGCCTGCTTAAGCATTGTCTATCTTAAGCCCATTTTAGATAATAAAACATCCAAATGGCCTAATCCGTGGCGTTTAAAAGATATTTTGACCATGACTTTGGCAGCTCAATTAGGTACATTGCCAATTTTAATTTTTCATTTTGGACGGCTTTCTTTAATTTCTCCTTTAGCTAATCTGCTAATAGTTCCGCTGTTGTCTATAATAATGATTTTCGGCATTATTTTGAGTTTTATTGGACTTATATCAATAGGATTGGCTAAAATTATTGCCTTGCCAGTTTGGCTATTATTAACTTATTTAATTAAAGTAATTGACTATTTATCGTCTTTTCCTTTTGCTGCTTATGAATTTGAAAATATTTCCTGGATAATTTTGTTAGGCTATTATTTTGTCTTAATATTTTTTATCTGGAATCAGAATAAAAAAAATGTTTTTTAAAAAGCGCAGAATTAATTATTTAATATTAAGTATCCTTTTAATAGGAACTATTTGGATTTGGTCATCTATTTTTAAGCAATCTCCTGACAATATTTTAGAAGTTCATTTTTTTAACATAGGGCAAGGAGATTCTATCTTTATTGAAACACCGCAAGGCAAACAGATTTTGATTGACGGCGGACCTGATAAAAAAGTTTTGGAAAAACTAGGCAAAACAATGCCTTTTTATGACAGAACTATTGATTTAGTCGTTTTAACTCATCCTGATGCTGACCATATTACTGGCTTGGTTGAGGTTCTTAAGCATTATCAGGTCGGACACATTTTATCCAGTGGCCTTGAAAAAGATACAGCTGTTTATAAAAGATGGCATGATTTAATTGAAGAAAAAAATATTTCCTTAACCCTTGCTCAAATCGGGCAAAAAATAATTTTAGAAAAGGAAATAATTATGAATATTCTTTGGCCAGAACAAACCTTAGTTGAGTCATTTGCTAAAAAAGCAAATAATGTTTCAGTAGTTGGCAAATTAATTTACGGACAAATAGAATTTCTTTTAACTGGCGATATTGAAAAAGAGGTTGAACAATATTTGATTAATAATCCATTGGCTTGCGGATTAGCATCAGATATTTTGAAAGTACCGCACCATGGCAGCAAGACATCCACTAGTTACAATTTTTTTAAAGCAGTTAATCCACAAATAGCGATTATTTCAGTTGGACTTGATAATAGATACAATCATCCACATAAAGATATTTTAGAAAGATTAAAAGATATTTTAGTTTATAGAACAGATAAAAATGGTGATATAGAAGTTTTAACTAATGGGGATTTACTACAGATAAAGATTGAGAAATAATTTGCAAAAGGGCGTTTTTTCTGATAGAATAGGCACAATATGAATAAAAATCAAAAACAAAAAGAGAAAAGCTTAGTTATTATTAAGCCAGATGGAGTTCAAAGATCTTTGATTGGAGAAATAATAAAACGTTATGAACGAACAGGCCTAAAATTAACAGCTTTAAAATTCTTTATTCCTAATAAAGAACAGGTTAAAAAACATTATTTAATTCTTAATACTTGGCTGGAAGATGTCGGCTCAAAGTCAATAAATGCTTATGTTAAAAAGGGATTAAAACCGCCTTATAAAGATCCTAAAAAAGTTGGTATAGCTGTATTGAAAAGATTAGAATCGTTTATGACAGTTGGACCAGTAGTTGTTATGATCTGGCAAGGGAATGAAGCAATTGGCATAATTAGAAAAATTACAGGGGATACAGAACCCTTATCTTCAGATGTTGGAACAATAAGAGGCGATTTTACAATAGATTCATATTCTTTGGCTGATCCTGATGATCGCGCTATTAGAAATTTGGTTCATGCTTCAGCTAGTCCTGAAGAAGCAGAAAAAGAAATTAAAATTTGGTTCAAAGAAAGTGAGATTGTAAAATATCGTTTAATTCCCGAAGTAATACTTTACGATGTTAATTTAGACGGAATAAAGGAATAATTGACAAATATTTTATAAAATGATATATTAATAGTAACTTTGTTCTAGCGAAGCTGTTTAGTTTATTGTTTATTAGTTCTTATTACCCCATCAATTATTTATAAGGAGGTATTATGTTAAGATTCGATAAAGTCAGTAGCAACGAAGGAATAAATCCAGCAAAGGAATACACAGTACCTGAAAATGCCACTCATTTTGGTCTGAGAAACGGAAAAATCGCATTTTTTTTATCTCCCAACGGAGAAGATTTGTATAAAAGTAGTAGACATTGGTTTTTCATTCGGATTCCAGATGGTGCAAAAGCGTTAATGTTTCCAGACCTTGTACGATCGAGTAGGGGCTGGGACTATGGAATTGCCTCAGCATGTAATTATAAAAGAATTGATGGATAAACGCATAAACGCCTTGCTAAGCAAAACAAAAAACGCTTGGCAAGGCGTTTTATTTTAAACCACATCCCGTATTATTTTTTAGTTTTGCTCATTGTTTTAATACATTTAGCGCAGGCCTTAACTCTTTTACCATTAGCAATGCGAACCCATTGCAGATTAGGGTATTTTCTTTTCTTGCTTGTTGGGTTATAATTACCACGAAGCTTCTTTCGTGTAACAGCAACCATTGATTTTTTACCGCATATAGCGCATCTTCTACTCATAATAGCTTATACTTTATCATATAGATTATAATTTTTCAAGTTATATGGATACATTTATTATATTAATTTTTCAATTAGCCGTTCTTTTGATGTCAGTAGTTATACATGAATTTTCCCATGGCTGGATGGCTTTTTATTTGGGCGATTCAACGGCTAAAAATCAAGGGCGATTAACGCTGAATCCGATTAAACATTTGGATTTCTGGGGTTCATTTATTGTCCCATTAACAATATTTGTTTTTTCTGGAGGCCAAGCTATTTTTGGTTGGGCAAAACCAGTGCCTTTTAATCCATATAATTTGCGTGACCAGAAATATGGGATAGCAAAAGTAGCAGCAGCTGGTCCATCAGCAAATCTTTTAATGGCTTTGATTTTTGGTTTAATTTTGCGTTTTTTGCCAGTTCAATTTTTATCTTCTGGATTAGTCCAGATTCTTGGCTTGATTGTTTTTCTTAATCTTCTTTTGGCTATTTTTAATTTAATTCCTTTGCCGCCATTAGATGGCTCTAAAATACTTTTTACTTTTTTGCCTCGTTCTTTAGAAAATTTAAGATTATTTTTAGAACAGTATGGAACTTTTATTTTGCTCTTTTTTATATTCTTTGCTTTTCAATGGATTCTGCCATTAGTTTTTCTGATTTATCAATTTATTGTCGGTTAAAATTTGAATACATTTACTAAAAATACAAAAACCCTCTAAAAATTAGAGGGTTTTTGTTCTCAGGCAGGGAATACATGCCCTTTGCCTTATTTTCTTTCTTCTAATTTTACTGTAGTGGCGCCTATTTTATCTCCTCTTAAAATTTTTATTTTAATTATATCTCCTGGTTTGCATTTATGAATCAATTCCTGAAGAGGATTTTTGTCAGTAATTTTTATTCCATTAAATTCTAAAATAATATCATTTTCCATTAGTCCTGCTTTTGCAGCTGGGCTGTTAGGCACAACTGCCAGATCTCCTGCTTCTGGTTCGCGGATAATTAAAGCTCCGTGATCAATTGGTAAACGAATATTAAATCTTTGAGAGAATTCTTCTTTAGTAGCTTTATTAATAATAAGATATCTGACTCCTAAAAATGGCTGAATAATCCGTCCATATTTTTTAAGGTCTTCAATGTCCTTTTTGGCATTGTGTATTGGGATAGTAAAACCAATATTTTGGGCGCCCATAACAATAGCAACATTGATGCCAATAACTTTTCCTTCCATATTGACTAATGGTCCGCCCGAATTACCTGGATTAATAGCTGCATCAGTTTGAATTAACCCTCTTAATTCAGCTCTTTGTCCTGAAACACCGTCACGAGCAGTAATAAAACGGCTTAGACCTGAAACAACTCCAGTAGAAACAGTATTAGGGAAAACGCCCAAAGGATTGCCAATAGCAATGACGCTTTCTCCTAATTCAACTTTGTCAGAAATTCCTAATTCTAGAAATGAGAACTTTTTCTTTTTTGCGTTTTTTACTTTAATAATGGCAACATCATTAACTGTGTCGCGGGCTAGAATTTCTGCTTGATATTCTTTTTCATCAAACGTGACAATTGTATAATCTACATTAGGCGAGACGATTACATGTCGATTAGTTAAAATAATTCCTTCTGGAGAAACAAAAAAACCGCTGCCACCGCCAATCTTAACCTTTTGTTTTCCTTCCTGACGATACTGGGTAATCGGTGGTCCATAAGGACCAAGGAATTCATCAAATGGTTGAATATGATATTTTCTTATTTTAGGTAAGTCCTTACTGATAATAATACTTACTACAGCAGGGCTCACTTTTTTGACGATTTGGACAACGGGTGATTTTTGCATAATTTTGTTTTTAATTTATAGATGTTTTTAGTATATTCCATTGACTTGGTTTAGTCAATATTATAATATTAATAGGTGGGGAAAACTGCCCTCGTAGCTTAACGGACAAAGCAGGGGCGTCCTAAGCCCTTGATGTGGGTTCAATTCCTGCCGAGGGTACATGATTAATCAACAGTTTGATTGAACCTTTGTTGTACATTGATAAGTTCCATGGTACAATATTATTAATGGACAGAATAAAGCTTAGAAAAAAAGCCATAGAATTAAGAAAAAAAGGTAGAACATATTCAGAGATTCAAAAAATTCTGAAAACAGAAATTCCTAAGAGTACTCTTTCTTATTGGTGCAGTAATATTGAATTACCTAAGGAATATAGAGATAGGATTCAAGAATTAATTTTAAAAAATGCGCATAAAGGCCGGGCAGTTGCATTAGTTGTTAATCGAATTAAGAGAGAAAAGTATTTAAAATCAGTTGAGGATAGAAATAAATACCTTGCGAAGTCATTAAGAAACAAAGATATTGTAAAAATTGCGCTTGCGATGTTGTATCTGGGTGAAGGAGGTAAGGACCAAAGAGGTTCATTGTTGTTTGGTAATTCTGATCCATTTATTATAAGCTTGTTTTTATATTCGTTAAGATACTGTTATAGTATTGATGAAAGTAAATTTCGCTGTACACTTATGTGTAGAGCGGATCAGAATACAAAAAAATTAGAGAAGTTTTGGTCTAAAGTTACAAATATCCCTCCTTCTCAATTTTATAGGGTTCGACAAGACGCTAGGACAATAGGAAAGCCAACCAAGAAGAAGGACTATAAGGGAGTATGTAAAATAGATTATTTTTCCGCTGATATATATACAGAATTAATGATGATCCCCAAAATAATCTATAAAGATCGGTAAGGGCCGTTAGCTCAGTTGGTTAGAGTGTCTGCGTGGCACGCAGAAGGTCGCCGGTTCGAATCCGGCACGGTCCACAATTTTTTAAAATATAGCCGCCCGCTCTTTGAAGCAAAATTTTTGCGGTAAAGAGGGGATGGTTATAAAAAATTATAAAATAGGAGGCAAAAATGTCCTCAGCAGAAAATTCAAAAGAGCAAAAAAGAAGAGAAGCAAAAAAGGAAATAGAAGAAATAAAAAAGAAGCTAGAGAGAGCAGAAAAAAAATTTGAGAGATTAATGGGCGAGATTGATACAAATTTATCAAAGTTTAGTCAAGACGACCTCATTCTCTATGGCACTTTCTCCAACCGGGCAATTTAAATTTTAAGCTGCTTGTGCGTTGGTAGTCCCATTCCTCACAACGCACACCTCATTAATAAATCAGTATGCCGAGGTAGCTCAGGGGTAGAGCATGCGACTGAAAATCGCAGTGTCGGCGGTCCGATTCCGCCCCTCGGCACCAAATGCGGGAGTAGCTTAGTGGTAGAGCGTCTCGTTGCCAACGAGAAGATCGCGGGTTCGAACCCCGTCTCCCGCTCTAATTATAAAAATTAAATAACTTAGGAAACGGCTTATTTTAGCCATTTTTTATAGAAATAATAGTAAAAACACTTGACAAAATTGTCAAGCTATGATAGTATATAGACAATCCCTGAAAGGGGATTTTTAATTTGTTTGTTTATCTGCTTTTAAATAGATAAAATTTTTGTCTATTTAAAGCAGAAATAAGCAAATCTATGTACGCTATTAATCATAAAGTTTCCGCTTCTTTAGCTTTAGCCAGTTTATTCTCTAACTTTGTTTTCCCTCAGTACGGTTTAATGGATAATAATTTAGCAGAAGAAGAAACTGTTCTGTTGCCGAATGATTCCTTGGCTACTATTCAAGGCCAAGCATTAATTCAATTAAGCAGTTTGGATATACCAGTAATTGTTTCTCAAAATTGGGTAACTATTACTGCTTATTCCAGTACACCAGACCAGACCGACTCAACTCCTTTTATTACTGCTTCTGGAACAAATGTCCACGATGGAATTATTGCTTGTAACTTCTTAAGATTTGGAACTAAAGTGCGTTTTCCTGAATTATACGGAGATAAAATTTTCGTAGTTGAGGATAGAATGGCGCTTCATAATAGCCATAAAATAGACATTTGGTTTCCAACTCGCTGGCAAGCAAAACAATTTGGAGTTAAAACAGCTAAAGTAGAAGTATTAGGAACATAAAAAACCCTGTCATCTGACAGGGTTTTTTATGTGTGCCGCGGGTGGGACTCGAACCCACATGGACAATGTCCACACGATTTTAAGTCGTGCGCGTAAGCCAATTCCGCCACCGCGGCATTTATGAGGTGACGGCGGGATTCGAACCCGCGAATAGAGGTTTTGCAGACCCCCCCCTTAGACCACTTGGGTACGTCACCTTGTTTTTATTTTATCATGTTTTTAATAAAATTCAACTTTTATCTTTTTTAATTTTTCCTAAAATTTCCTCGATTTTTCGCGCCTTGATTTCAGCTTGATCAATTTCAAATCGGATTTTAGGCACTATTTTCATATATAGTTTTTTATTAAGTGCTTGTTGAAGATGATAAATGTTTTTATCAATAATTCTTAAAACCAATTCTTTTTTTTTAGTAGGCATTATGCTGATTTTGACTTTAGCATGAGATAGATCAGGAGAAGTTTCGACTTGATTAATTGTTACTAAAATATCTTCAAACTCAATTTCCCGCAAAATTAGTTTGCTAATTTCTTGTCTAAGAAGTTCATTGATCCGTTTAATTCTTTGGGACATTTTTTAATTATATTTCTCTTTTTTCTGTCTTTTCCTCATAAATCTCAAGAATATCTCCTTTTTCAATTACTTCTGTTCCTTTAAATAAAATGCCGCATTCTTGCCCCTTGCTAACTTCATCAATTTCTTTTTTATCTCTTTGCAGTTGGATAAGTTTGCCTTGTCCTATTTTTTTATCTCCACGGATAATATCAATTAAGGTTCCATTCTTAATTTGTCCATCAATCACTTTCCCGCCAACAATTTGCCTGTCTTTTTCGTTTCTAAACAATGCTAAAACTTTAAGCCGTCCAAGAATATTTCTTATAACTTCTGGTTTCAATAATTTAGAAAGCAATTCTCTGGTTGCTTGAATGAGTTCATAAATTATTTCAAAAAGCATTATTTTTATTTTTTTTTGCTGAGATAATTGTATAATATTTGAATTAACTTTAATTCGGAAGCCAATTATTTTAGCTTGAGCTGATTCAGCTAACTTGATATCTGTTTCAGTAATATCGCCAACTTCAGCTTTCAAAATTCTTAAAACAACTTCATCCATAGGAACGCTTTTTAAAGATGCCTTAATAGCTTCCAAAGAACCGTGAACATCGGCCTTAAGAATAACATTGAGAATTTTTTTATCCGGTTCAAAAACAAAAACTTCTTTTTCTTCTTTTCTTTTAGCAATTTTTTTGTCTGCTTTAATTTGAGCTGATTCTATGCTGTCAAAAGTATAGAATTTTTCTCCTAATTGAGGAACTTGATTAAGTCCAGTTATAATAACCGGTGCTGAAGCAGATGCTTTTTCAATTGGAATAGACTGGAAATCTTCCATTGTTTTAATTCTTCCAACAGCTGAACCAGTGCCAATAATATCTTTATTTTTCAAAGTGCCTTGTTTAACTAAAAGCGTTGCTGTGGGCCCTCTTTTATTGTCTTGATGCGACTCAACAACTACTCCTAAAGCTGGCTCTTCTGGACTATTTTTCAGCTCTTCCATTTCAGATACCAAAAGAATCATTTCTAAAAGTTCATCAATGCCTTGTTTAGTTTTGGCTGACACATTAATTGAAGGGACCTGCCCACCTAAAGATTCTACGCTTATATTATTTTTAGCTAGTTCTCCTTTAACCTTTTCTGGTTGGGCTTCTTTTTTGTCAATTTTATTTAAAGCAACTATTAAAGGGATTCCGGTTTTTTTAATATGATCAATAGCTTCTTTGGTCTGAGGTTTAATTCCTTCTTCAGCAGCAATAACTAAAATAGCAATGTCTGCTACCTTAGCTCCTCTTGAGCGCATAGCAGAAAAAGCTTCATGCCCTGGCGTATCAATAAAAGTGATTTTTTTATCCTGATGTTCTATCTGATAAGCGCCAATATGCTGGGTAATGCCGCCTGATTCTTTCTCGGTAATTTTTAGATCCTTAATTGCTTCAAGGATTGATGATTTTCCATGGTCAACATGACCTAAAATAACAACCACTGGCGGCCTTGATTGCATATTCTTTTGTTCTTTTTTGGTTTTTTTCATCATTTTATTTTTTCATCCCGGCTTTTTTTAATACTTCCAATTCTTCTTTAGATAAAGGATATTTTGATTTGCCAGATTCAATTGGCTTGCTGTAAATTCTTGTGCCTTGGCGAGTATACAAACTAGAGAGAACTAACCCATTATCATGATAATCAAGCAAGGCAACAGTAAAACTTTGGTCACCGCCAGTTTCCTTAAATGGGTTAAAGCGAATCAAGCTTACTTTTTGGATGCTATGTCCAGCCATTTTTTCAAGAGCTCTTAGTAATTTAGAAAGCTCTTTAATATTTCTCTCTGCTTTTTTTAATCGTTTAATTTCTTCAAAAAGAACTTCTTCCAAATCAGAGGCCTTTTTGCCATTAAAAAGAATTTTTAATTTTCTTTTTATATTCCAAAGCCGTAGAGAAATAAAAATATTCCAGACAAGAAATAGGATTATGATTAGCAAAAACAGAGAAATAATTTGATTGTTGATTAAAATATCAATAATATTCATTAAATTTTGGCGGAGAGGGTGGGATTCGAACCCACGGTCACCTATGGCGACAATGCTTTTCGAGAGCATCCCATTCAACCTCTCTGGCACCTCTCCTAATGTGGGCGGTGAGGGACTCGAACCCCCGACTTTCTGGGTGTAGACCAGACGCTCTAGCCAACTGAGCTAACCGCCCATATATTAAGTAATCATACCGCAAACTTTTTAAAAAATCCAGTTTTTCTGGTATAATCTATATATGTTCAAATCATTTTTAATTTACTTCAAAAAAAAGAAGCAAAGCTTATTTAATTATTAAAAAAGAAAATGGAACAAGATTTTTGGGATAAGATAAAAAAAGTTCATTTTATTGGCATTGGCGGAATTGGCGTATCAGCATTAGCTCGAATGGCGCTTTTGTTAGGCAAAAAAGTCATTGGGTCTGATTTATCAAATGGATTTGCCTTAAAAAGAATTAAAAAACTGGGAGGCAAGATTTTTATTGGCCATAAGGAATTAAATCTTGCCAAAGACACAGATATTGTTATTTATTCGCCTGCTGTTGATAAAGCTAATCCAGAATTAGTTTTAGCAAAGAAATTAAATATTCCAACATATTCTTATCCTCAAGCATTGGGCTTAATTTCAAAAGATAAATATACAATTGCAGTTTCAGGCACTCATGGCAAAACAACTACAACAGCTATGATTGCTGAAATTATGATCGCTGGGGAAAAAGATCCTACAGTAGTAGTAGGTTCTTTTCTAAATAAGCAAAAAGATAATTTTGTTTTAGGCAAAAGCAGATATTTTGCGGTTGAGGCGTGCGAATACAAAAAATCTTTTCTAAATCTCGAGCCGGATATTTTAGTTATTACGAATATTGATAATGACCATCTTGATTATTTTAAAACAATAAAGAATATTCAAAAAGCATTTGCTAGATTAATAGGAAAGGTTTCTTCAGATGGGTTTATAGTTTGCAATCCTAATAATGAGAAAATAAAACAAACGCTGTTAATAGCAAACAGAAAAGCAAAAATAATTGATTATACAAAAGAAAAATTAGATATTAAATTAATGTTTCCTGGTGAGCATAATATTCAAGATGCAAAAGCAGCTTTGTCTGTTGCAAAATTAACAGGTATAAAAAAAGAAAAAGCGCAAAAAACGCTTAAAAGTTTTTCCGGGACTTGGCGTCGCTTTGAATATAAGGGCAAAACAAAAAAAGGCGCTTTAATCCATGATGATTATGCTCATCATCCAGTAGAAATTAAGGCAACACTTAAAGCTGTCAAGGATAAATTTTTTAATAAAAAAATTATTGTTATTTTCCAACCCCATTTGTATTCAAGAACAAAATTTCTATTAAAAGATTTTGCTAAAAGTTTTAATAATATAAACCAAATAATTATCACGGATATTTACGCGGCCAGAGAAAAAAATGATAAAAGCATTCATGCAAAGGACTTAGTTAAGGAAATTAAAAAATATAATACAAATGTTCAATATACGTCTAATTTTTCGGAAATAGAAAAGTATTTAAAGAACAGAGCAGGGAAAGACACTCTAATCATCACCATGGGCGCAGGGGATGTTTATAAAATAGGAGAAGAGATGCTTTCTTAAAATGGAAAACGTCGAGTAATTAAAAAAGGCATCCTCAGTAGGCGAGGGGGAACTCGAATCTCCACGAGCTAATCTTCCTAGCAGTAATAGTGGCATTGATTCCTTTTCCATATGTCTATGTAGATTACCTTAGAAACTTGACAAAGTACTCCACAAGGTATAAAGAAATAAGAAGGTATTGAACATTTTAAGGGTTATGATATAATATAAAAAAGATTTACAAAGATTTACTTAGTCCTTGCGAATTTAAATTTTCTAATCAATAAATATTATGAGAGCATTATTGGCAAGGGTATAGCTTTAGGGCATACCCTTGCTAATATTTCTTGTAAATAAAATTAAAATTATGCCAAAAACAATTGAACTAACAAGCCAGGATTTTGAAAAAGAAGTTTTGCAATCAGATATTCCTATCTTAGTAGATTTTTGGGCGCCTTGGTGCCAGCCCTGCATAATGATGTCGCCTGCCTTAGATGAACTTTCAGAGGAGCTTGATGGCAGATTAAAAATAGGCAGATTGAATGTAGAGATTTCGGAGCATCAGATGTTGGCAGCTCAGTATCAAATTCAAAGCATTCCCAATATGAAGCTCTTTAAGAATGGTCAAGTAGTTAAAGAATTTATTGGTTTGCGTCCAAAGGAAATGTTTAAAACGGAATTGGAGGCAGAACTTTAATTATTAAATAATTCTGCCGTTGAATAATATTTTAACTTTATGGCAGATAGAGAAAATAAATATCCGTTGATAATTATCGGGCTTGGACCGGCTGGGTTAACAGCTTCAATCTATGCTTCTCGTTATCAAATAAATCATCTAGTCATTGGCCAGGCCTTAGGCGGCTTGGCTTTTGAGGCGCATAAGATTTGTAATTTTCCAACAGAAGAGGAAATTTCCGGCGGAGAAATTGTTGAGAAAATGAAGAAACACGCAGAATCCTTAGGCGCTTTTTTGATGGCAGACAAAATAGTTAATATTGTTGAAGAGGATAAAATATTTAAGGTTACTACCCAAAAAAGGAATGTTTTCTGGGCCGAGACGCTTCTTTTAGCTATTGGTACCAAGCATCGCCAAATAAATTTACCTGATGAAAATAAATTTATCGGCAAGGGTATTTCTTACTGCGCTACTTGCGATGCTATGTTTTATCGGGACAAAACGGTTGCAGTTGTTGGCGGTAGCGACAATGCCGACACATCTTCACTTTATCTGGCAGAAATAGCGAAAAAGGTTTATCAAATCTATCATGGCAACAAATTGCGCGGCGAGACTGCCTGGATTAATCAAATTGAAGGCCATAAAAAAATTGAGGTTATTTACAACACAAAAGTTATCAAATTAAAGGGCAAAGAAAAATTAGAAAAAATTATTCTGGACAAACCTTCCCATAGTTTGAAAGAAATTGCTGTTGACGGTTTATTTATTGAAATAGGGACGGTGCCTCAAAAAATATTAACAGAGAAATTATCAATAGAGACAGACAAAAATAGCTATATCAAAGTGTCGCTCGGCCAGGAAACCAGTCACAGGGGCGTTTGGGCAGCCGGCGATATTACTACTACTTCTAACGGCTTTCATCAAATTATCACTGCCTGTAGCGAAGGAGCGATTGCCATTGAAAATATATTTAAATTTTTACAAAAGAAAAACAAATAAATTCTACACTTGATTCCTGAAAGATACATGGCAAAAGTCAAAAGCAAACAATAATGCGAATAACTTTATGGCTAAAATAGATAAAGATAAATGTATCGGTTGCAGCATTTGTGTCAACATATGCCCGGAGGGTATAGAACTGGTTAACGGGAAAGCTGAAATAAAAAACAAAAATGCCAATTGCTTGGAAGATGCTGTCAAAGCATATGCAACAATATAAATCCCGAATAATATCGATAATAGTTTCTAAAATAGTTTGAATAAATACCGGTTTAGAAATATAATGTTCTCAAAAAGCAGGATAAATTTTATTGTTTCTTTTATTTTTTCCTTGATTATTTATCTTGTTTTGACAATTGGCTCAGGGAATATTTTGTATTGGAGCAAAGAAGAAATTATCTTAGGGATTGTTTTATCTGTTATAACCGGAGCAATAATACAAAAATTTTTTGGGCTGCTTAAAATAAAAATCAGCCCGAAGCTTTTAAATCCCCTAAGGTGGGGTTTGTTCCTATTATATATTTTTGGCCCTTTCTTTTACGGTTTAATCAAGGCAAATTTAGAAGTCGCTTACAGAATTATTACAGGGAAAATCAGGCCGGGAATTGTGAAAATATATCCTGGTCTAAAGACAGATTTTGGAATGACTTTATTGGCAAATTCTATCACATTAACTCCTGGAACTTTGTCAGTTGAAATAGACCGCCGGAATGCTCTCTATATTCACTGGCTTTATGTAAAAGATAAAGAGCCGAAGATTAGGGAAATAGCGGGGAATTTTGCCAAGTGGATTAAAATAATTACTGAATAATTATGTGGCAAATAACTGCTTTAATTATTTCAATATTTATCTTTATTGCTTTAATAAGAGTTTTTCTTGTTAAGACTATTTTTGACAAATTGGTTATTTTAGATGTGATAAACATATTAGCTATTTCTCTTTTAATAGCGCTTTCTATTGTTTTCAAGGAAAATATTTTAGTAGATGTAGCTGTTGTTTATATTCTTCTTTCTTTTATAAGCGTCCTTTATTTTGCCAGATACATTAAAACAAAGTCGTAAAATTTCGCAGGCTATTTATGCTCTTAATCTATTTATTTATTTCAATCAGTTTATTTTTCTTCGGCTTAAGCGTCCTGGGCCTTTTCAGATTTCCCGATGTTTATACCCGTTTGCATTCTTCAGCTTTGTCCACTACTTTTGGCTTTCTCTTTTTTATTTTAACAGTCATATTCTACATTTTGACATTTGACAGAGCTAATTATTCTTTAGCCATTCGCCTGATTCTAATTACCTTGATTCTTCTAATAATCGAATCCTGCCTGGCTCATGCAATTTCAAGAGCAGCTCATAAAAACGGGATAAAACCCAAAAAGGCGATAATAGACAAACTAAATTCCTAATGAATTATAATATGATTCAAATTATTCAAATTTTGATTTTGACCGGTCTTGCCCTCTCGGCTTTTTTATTAATAAGAAGCAGGGATTTATTTGTTTCGGTTATTTATTTGGCTGCTATGAGTTTAATGCTAGCCGTAGAATTTTATATTCTTCAAGCGCCTGATGTAGCCATTGCTGAAGCGGTTGTCGGAACCGGCTTGTCCACGACTATTTTTATAATCGCTATTCAAAAAACCACCCGATTTGAAAAATAATTCCTATGACTGACAAAAACAAAAAACACAGCCGCAAAAAAGCGTTCCACGAAAGCAAAGCCAGTTTATGGGTTAAAACGGCGAGCCTGACAATTTTGTCAATTTTTTTTGTTTCAATTATTTTTTTTGTTCATCCTTTTGGCAGACCCGAAGCAGTGGAAATGGATGACTATTTCATTAAAAACGCCCAGAGACAAACAGGAAGCAACAATGTTGTTTCCGGTATAGTTTTTGATTACCGCGGCTTGGATACATTAGGAGAAGCAACAATTCTTTTTGCCGCTGTTTTGGGAATTTCTCTAATTTCTATTAGAAAAAAATTCTTTATTGATAGATAAAATTATGAGCAAAATAGTTAAGATTGTTAGTTTAATAATTTTGAATCCGATAATTATTTTTGGATTATATATCATTTCTCACGGCCATTTAACTCCGGGAGGCGGATTCCAGGGAGGCGTAATAATTGCTTCAGCAGTTGTATTAATCTTAATTGCTTTTGAAAACAATATTAGATTATCAAAATGGCTGTTTCGACTGTTTGAATCCCTCGGCCTTATCTTCTTTATTGTTTTGGCTTTGCCCGGCATTTTCAAAAATACGTTTTTTTATAATTTTTTAGCCCAGACGAACGGAATTTTTTTAGGAAGAACAATCCATTTTGGCATAAATCCGGGCTATCTTAACAGTGCTGGGGTCATCCCTTTAATGAATCTGGCGGTGGGAATAGAAGTAGCTTCGGCTTTGTCTCTGGTCATTATATTAATGATAAAAAAATATGATTAGTTTTGTTTTTTTGATTACAATTTTTTTAATAATTACGGGAATCTCCGGGGCGATATTTAAGAAAAATCTAATTAAAATAACTATGTCCGTTAATATTATTAGCAATGGAGTAAATTTATTTTTGATAAGTTTAGGATACAGACAGGGAGGAATTGCTCCGATTTTCACCAATGCTCCGAATCTAAATATGGTTTCTCCGACTCCCCAGGCTCTGATTCTTACTAGCATTGTCATCAATTTAGCCATAACTGCTTTCTTACTCTCCTTGGCTGTTTTAATTCATAAACCTATCCGCAGTTAGGCGATGCCTTCTCTTAAGAAAAAAGCAGTTAAAAATCATGGCTTTCCATTTTATCATTTTAATAATCGTCTTTCCTCTATTAGGGGCGTTTTTGTCTTCTCTGTTTGGCGAGTTTAGCAAAAAAGCAAGAAATTTTTTGCTTGTTTCAATTTTGCTTTTAACCAATATTTTTTCTTTTATCCTTTATAAATTAATTATTGAAAAAGGCGCTTTTGTTTACAGTTTAGGGGCTAAATTTCCTTCTTTAGCTTCGCCGGATGGCTTCCCCGTAAGAATTATTTTAACAGTAGACGCTTTGTCGGGGTTTTTAGCTCTAATTTTTCTTTTGATTGCCTCTTTGACTCTTCTTTATTCCTGGGAAACATTAAAAAAATATTCTTCCCTGGATAAATTTTACGCTTTGTATCTTATGCTTATTGTAGGAATTTTGGGAATTTTGTTCAGTGGAGATTTTTTCACTCTTTTCGTTTTTTATGAGATAAATTCCATTGCTACGACTGGCTTGATTACCTTTTTTAGAAATAAAGAATGCTTTAAAGCGGCTTTTCATTATTTAGCCGTTTTTGCCGTTAGTTCCCTGTTTTTACTTTTAGGAGTGAGTATTCTTTATGGTCAGTACGGATTCCTGAATATGGCTGTTATCGCTCATTATCTTCAGTTTTCCTTCTTGGATAAAATTGCCTTGTCTCTTATCGGCTCCGCCTTGCTATTAAAAGCGGGATTATTCCCTTTCTATTTTTGGAAGCCGGAGACCTATAAAGCGTCTTCTGTGCCGGCAATCATTCTGTTTATAATTTCTTCTTTGTCAGGTGTTTATGCTCTGTTTAGAATAGCTTTTGATGTCTTTGGCTTGAATATTGTCTTTGGCTGGATTTTAATTTTGTTTTCAATTCTTTCAATTTTTACGGGAGTTTTCTTTGCCCTAAAAGAAGACAGGGTTAAAAGAATCTTGGCCTATCTGGCTGTTTCCGAGTTGGGTTATATAATTTTAGGAATTTCTTCGGGTTTTCTTGCTCCGAATGCCGATTTTGGATTTAGGGCAATTCAAGGAGGATTGTTCCATATAGTCAATGATGCCTTGGACGTCAGCTTGTTATTTTTAATCATCGGTGTCATCATTTATATCAGTAAGGTTAAAAACATCTTTGAAATTCGCGGTTTGGCCCATAAAAAGCCTTTTTTGTCAGGGCTTTTCCTTTTGGGGGTTTTGGCTGTTTCGGGAATGCCTCCCTTAAACGGCTTTGCTTCAAAAATAATAATTTTTGAGTCAGTTTTCCGCTTAAACCCCGCTTTAGCCATTGCCGCAATTTTAGGCAGTATCTTGATTTTAGCTGTTTTAATTAAGGTTTTTGCCTCAATTTTTCTCGGCGAGCCGACCAATAGATTACAGCAGCGTCTTGACCTAAAAACAAAAAATTATCAACCGGTGCCTAAACTGGCAATTATAGTTATTTCTATCTTTGCGATGTCAATGGTTTTAATCGGCTTTTTTCCAAAACAGTTCGTAAATTCTTTTATTAACCCAGCCGCTAAAGCTTTGATTAGCCGGCAGAGTTATATAAATAACGTACTATGCAAATAATCTGGCAGCCGAAAATTGCTTTAATTTCTTTCCTGTTAATATTTTTCGTAATTTATCTTTTTTATCTGATTGGTGAAAAAAGATATATGAAAGGAACATCGCAGACGATTTCCTATTTTTCTGGCCAAGAACCCCCGAAAAACATTAAACTGGGAAATATCTATTGGGGATTTTTAAAGGATTTGGAAAAGCTATATGGATTTTTAATAAAAGATAAGGAAGAAAACACTAATAACTATATTTTTCTGTTTATCTTTGGTTTAATTATTTTCTTTTTAGGAGTATGTTTAATCTAATTTTAAAATTATTGATAATGCTTGCAGTAATTTTCGGAAGCGTGATTCTGGGCTTGCTTTTTAAGGGAATCGATAGAATCTTGAGCGCTAAAATGCAAAAAAGGGTCGGTCCGCCTCTCTTGCAGCCGTTTTATGATTTGAAAAAACTAATGGTCAAAGAGAGCATAATCCCGAGACAAGCCCCGAAATGGATTTTTGAACTTTCTCCTTTAATTTCTTTAGCCGTTTCTATTCTGCTCTTGTTTTATATTCCTATTGCCGGAAAATCAATTTTGGGAAATTCTGGAGACCTAATTTTAATAATCTATCTATTTATAATTCCCGGTTTAGGTTTAGTTTTGGGGGCGTTTTCCTCTAATTCTCCTTATGCCAATCTTGGCAGCCAGAGGCTGGTTATTAATATGATCGGCTATGAATTCCCCTTAGCTGTCGTAAGCCTGGTTCCTGTTTGGTTAATCTACAAAAACGGATTTTCAAACATTTTTTCTTTAAGTACAATTTACGCCCATAATATTTGGGGCTTAATCGGTCCGCTCGGAATTATCGGACTTCTAATTGAATCAGCCGTTATTTTTATCGTCATAGCCGGCGAATTGTCCAAGACTCCTTTTGATGTTGAGGCGGCCGATTCGGAAATTGCCGGCGGGGCATTAGCGGAATATTCAGGGAGAAATTTAGCAATGTTTTACATAGCAGATGCGGTAAAAACATTGGCTATGGCATCTCTGTTTATTGCTCTTTTCTTCCCCTGGAATATTCAATCTAATTTTGGTGTAATGTTTTTAATCTATTTCTTAAAACTATTTTTAATAATATTTGTTAGTTTGACCTTAATTAGGACAATAACTTCAAGATTCAAAATCAGCCGCCTGACCAGAACTTATTGGGGTTATATTACTCTATTTGCTGTTATTGGATTTTTATTCACTTTATAATTTACTATATGAATTTGGAAAAAATAAACGATAAAGCAAATAAAAAATTAAAAAAGGTAGTTAAATCTATCTGGGTTTTTAATTGGTTTAATTCCTGCGGCTTCACGGAAATTTTGCCGGTAGTTGGAAGCAGATGGGATATGGAAAGATTCGGCTTGATTCCCGTTCCCAGTCCAAGGCAGGCCGATTGCTTAATTATTGCCGGGTACCAGACAATGAAGTCAATCAAAAGAGCAAAATTGATTTATGAACAGATGTCTTCCCCGAAAATTGTCATTGCCTTGGGTTCTTGCCCGGTGAGCGGAGGGATGTATTGGGATTCATACAATACCATAAAGAGATTGAAAGATTATCTGCCAGTGGATTTATATATTCCCGGCTGTCCCCCAAGACCAGAAGCGATTTTTGACGGAATCAGCAAGTTAATCCAGAAATCAACCAATTGATATAACAAATAAATCATTAGCCGTATAATTATTATGAGAAATATAATTTTAACACTAAAATCAAAATTCGGAGTAGAAATTTTAAAGGAAGAAAAAAAGCAAATTTGGCTTAAGGCAGACAAAAAGAATTTGCTTAAAATTTGTTCTTTGATAAAAAAGAACGGATTTAATTTCTTCTCTTCATTAACAGCGGTTGATATTTTAGAGAAGAACGTTATTGAGCTTATTTACCATATCTGGAGCGAAGAGAAAAAAACTATCTTGAATATCAAAATAAAAATTGACAGAGAGCGTCCCGAAATCAGTTCTGTCTCAAACGTTTATGATGCTTCTCAAATTCACGAGAGAGAGATCCGCGAACTTTTTGGCGTAAATTTTTTAGGAAATCCTGATTTGTCAAGTTTGTTTTTAGAAGATTGGTCGGGCCCGGCTCCGTTTTTGAAAAGTTTCGACTGGCGTAATTATGTAAGAAAGAAGTTTTACAGCAAAGAGAATAAAAGAGAAAGGGGATACTTTACCTAATTTTTAGTTTTTAATTTTCAAACCATTGTAATTATCCTTTTGTTTAGCCAAAATGAAAGATTTAAACAAAGAACAATATCAAGAATTTTTGTTCGGGCCGGCTCATCCTGGTTCAGGCAATTTTTCGGTTAAGATAAAATTGGACGGGGAGAAGGTAATTGAATCTAAATCTGACCCCGGATACCTCCATCGCGGATTTGAAAAATTGATGGAATACAGAAATATCTGGCAAAACGCTATTCTGTCAGACAGAATTTGCGTTTTTGAACCTTTGGCCTGGAATCTGCTTTTTGCGGAAGCGATGGAAAAATTGATTAACATTGAAATTCCGGAAAGAGCAAAATACATCAGAGTAATTCTGGCTGAATTATCAAGAATCCAATCTCATTTTATTTGGCTGGGGGCTTTTTTCTCGGCCAGCGGATTTGACGCTGGCTTTAAAATAGCTTTTGGCTATAGAGATTACATTTTGGATTTGTTTTCCGCTGTTACCGGCGGAAGAGTATATCCGGCCGGATATATTTGCCCTGGTGGAGTAAGAAAAGATTTGCCTCGGGATATTGAAAGCAAAATTTTAAAAGTTTTAGGGAAAATAAGGGAAGCTGTTTCCTATTTTGAAAAAGAAAACCCTGCTTTTGTTTCAAGGACCAAGGGAGTAGGAATTTTAAAACTGGAAGACGCTATCAGATTGGGCGCCAGCGGACCTGTTTTAAGGGCTACTGGTTTTAGACAAGATGTTAGAAAAAGCGAGCCCTACGAAATATATCAAAAAGTAGCTTTTAATCTGCCTGTTTTGAAAGAAGGCGACGCTTATTCCAGATTTAAAATCGGATTGCTGGAAATTGCTGAAAGCGTCAAGATTATAGAACAACTATTGGATAAAATTCCTTCGGGAAATTTTATCAATGCAAAAATGAAATTCGGAGCAGCTTTCAATTTTCCCGACGACAGAGAAGTATATGTCAGAAACGAAATAGCTAGAGGAGAAGGGACAATGTATGTTAAAAGTAAAGCAGGACCGAAGCTGGAACGGATTAAAATTAAAGGTCCTTCTTTTCTCCATTTAATTCCGGTTTTAGAATTCTTGCTGAAAGGGACAGAAGTGGCGGACATACCAATAATCTATTGGAGTTTGAACGGCTGTCCAGCAGACATGGATAGATAAATATACATGTGCGACATTCAATGTCGCACATTAAACAAATATGAAATTAGGCATAATCCCAAAATTATTTCTGAATTTGTTTAAGAAACCGTTGACAGTGAAATTTCCCCAAAAATCTCTTCCTTTGCCTGAGGGTTATCGGGGAATCCCTGAGTTTTTTCCTAACAAATGTCTGGGATGCAGTTTGTGCGCTCAGGCCTGTCCGAACAAAGCGATTAAAATGGTTAAAATTCGGCAAAAAGACGGGACAATAAAAAAACAGCCCAAAATTGATATTAATAAATGCTGTTTTTGCGGGTTATGCCAGTCCGTTTGTCCGACTGGAGCAATTAAACTTGCTAAAAAAATTCCTTAAAGCATCCGGTCATTGATGATACCCTTATTCCTGAAAGTTTAGTTTTAGTGCCCAGAGCGGGACTCGAACCCGCACGCCCCGAAGAGCACAGCTCCTCAAGCTGTTGTGTATACCAATTCCACCATCTGGGCTTACTATTTTTTTATAACTTTGCGCTGGGGAATTATTTCTTTAAGACGAGCTTGTTTGGCTGATTTGTTACGGATATAGTAAAGTTTGGCTCGTCTAACTTTATGTTTTTTAATTACTTCTATTTTTTCAATAAAGGGCGCGTGAATAGGGAAAATTCTTTCTACACCAACTCCTTGGCTAATTTTCCGAACAGTAATAGTAGCATTGATGCCTTTTCCATGCTTGCAAGCAATAACTAACCCTTCAAAAATTTGAATTCTTTGCTTGTCTTTTTCTTTAATTTTTTGATGGACTTGAATAGTATATCCAGGTCTAATTTCTGGAATATCTTTCTTTGATTGTTTTTTATTAAATAAGTCAAGTTTATTCATAAATTTTGTAAAACATTTTTTAAATCTTCTGGCAAATCTAATTTGAATTCCATTATCTTACCATCAGGCAATTTAAATTTCAAGTAAGAAGCATGCAAAAATTGGCGATTTAGATTCTCTGGTAAAAGTTGCCTTTTAAATTTATATTGCTTGTCTCCAGCAATTGGATGGCCAATAGAAGATAAATGGACTCTAATTTGATGAGTCCTTCCTGTTTTAATAATTATTTCTAATAGAGTATATTTCTTGAATCTTTTTACAACCTTATATTCTGTCCATGCCTTTTTGGATTTTTCATCAAGCAAAGCGCTTCTTTTTTTGCGGTCTTTTTTTGAGAAACTGATTGATTTGGTAATTATTCCTTTTTCATCTTTGACTTGACCATGAACTAAAGCTAAATATTTTTTAACTATTTTTCTTTCACTGAATTGTTTCTTTAAATAAGCAAAAGAATGATTATTTTTTGCTATTATTATTAAACCAGAAGTATCTTTGTCTAGCCGATGAACAATTCCAGGTCGCATTGGATCATTACCAACATTTTTAATTTCTGGACAGTAGGCGAGCAACTCGTCAACTAAAGTATTTTTTTGTTCAGGGTTATTTGGATGGACAATCAAATCAGCTGGTTTGTTAATTACAATAATATTTTTATCTTCATAGATGATTTTCATGTGGACCGTGGGAGATTCGAACTCCCGACCTCCGGTATGCAAAACCGATGCTCTACCAGCTGAGCTAACGGCCCTTATGTAAAAAAGTGGGCGGTAGAGGATTCGAACCTCTGACCTCATCGATGTCAACGATGCGCGCTAACCAACTGCGCCAACCGCCCGCAAAATCATGGGTGGGCGTGCCAGGATTCGAACCTGGGACCTAGGCCTTATAAGGACCCCGCTCTAACCACTGAGCTACACGCCCATTAATAACTATAAATATTTTAAATTAAACTTTCTTCTTCATCAGACTTTCAAACTCTTTTCTCTCAATAACTTCTTTTTTAATAAGTACCTTGGCAATTTGGTTTAATTTCTTTCTTTTTTCAGTAAGAATTTTTTTAGCAGCATGTTCAGCATTATTAATAAGCTTAGAGACCTCTTTATCAATCTGGCTGGCTGTTTCTTCAGAATAATCCTTTTCCGTAGCAATTTCTCTGCCTAAAAATATCATTTCTTCTTTGCCGCCAAAAGTTCTTGGCCCTAATTTTTCGCTCATGCCATATTTAGTTACTAATTGCCTGGCTAATTCAGTTGCTTTTAATAAGTCATTAGAAGCTCCTGTAGTTAGTTCATTAAAAACTAATTCTTCAGCAGCATAACCTCCAAGAAGAATAGCTAATTCATCTATAAATTCAGAACGGCTATGCAAATGCCTGTCTTCAGTCGGAAGTTTTAAAGTATAACCAGCAGCTGGACCGCGAGCAATAATAGAAACTTTTTGAATTAGGTCAGCATTAGGCAAAGAAGCTGTTATTAATGCATGGCCTGCTTCATGATAAGCAGTAATTTCCTTTTCTTTTTTGGAAAGAATATGACTTTTCCTTTCCGGGCCCAAAAGAACTTTTTCAATGCATTCACGTAATTCATCCTGACTAATTTTTTTCTTATTCCTTCTGGCAGTTAAAATAGCTGCTTCATTGACTATATTAGCCAAATCAGCTCCAGAAAATCCAGGCGTTCTTTCAGCAATTTCCCGCAGATTAACTTTTTCTTCTAATGGTTTATTCCTGGCATGAATTTTAAGAACGCTTTCTCTATCTTCAATATCAGGCAAATTAAGCATGATTCTTCTATCAAAACGGCCTGGCCTAAGTAAAGCTGGATCTAAAACATCTGGACGATTTGTTGCTGCTAATAAAATTATTCCAGTATTAGGATCAAAACCATCCATTTCTACTAGTATTTGATTTAAGGTTTGTTCTCTTTCATCATGGCCTCCGCCCAAACCAGTTCCTCTTTGCCTGCCAATAGCGTCTAATTCGTCTATGAAAATAAGGCAGGGTGAGTGTTTTTTTGCTGTTTGGAATAAATCGCGTACCCGGCTTGACCCCACACCCACAAACATTTCAACGAATTCTGAACCAGAAACATTGAAAAACGGAACATTTGCTTCAGTCGCAATAGCTCGGCCGAGAAGTGTTTTGCCTGTACCAGGAGAACCGACTAATAAAACTCCTTTAGGGATTTTAGCTCCTAAATCAACAAATTTCTTTGGATTTTTCAAGAATTCAACTATTTCCTTAAGTTCTTCCTTGGCTTCTTTCAGTCCAGCTACATCCTTAAAGGTTGCCTTATCTTTCTTGTCTTTAGGGTCAATTAAACGGGCTCGCGAATGACCAAAAGTAAATGCCTGCATCTGTCCTCTTTTTGCTCCTCTAAACATGAACCAGAAGAAAAAACCAATAATAAGCAAAGGCAAAAAGAATGGCAGAATAGTCCCTAGCCAAAAAGCAGCTCCGCTTTCTCTCTCTATTTCCAAATTAACTAATTTAAGTTTTTCTGAATTAAGTCCGTAGTTTTTTAGAGATTCAGTCAAGGACGATTCTTTTTCCTTGGTAACTATTTCCTTAATGCCGTTTTTTAAATCAATTTCCAGTTTATCTCCTTTGATAATAATAGTTGAAACCTGTTCTTGATTAATTTGTTCAACTAATTGGCTCAAAGAAACTTCTTCTGGCCTCTGGCCAGATGTATTAAACAAAGCAAAAAGTCCAGCAATGGTTAAAAATGAGAGAAAAACAATAAATATGTTTTTTAATAGATACTTCATTGTTTATCATTTAGCTTTAAGGATATCTTATGTGTCTCTGGCAACAGAGATAAAATTTTAAAATTGTATGATTTTCCTATTTCAAGGACATCTTCCATTCTTTGATTTTGTTTAGAAAATTCTGAAATATGAGATAGTCCATAAATATTTTTGTCTATTTGGATAAAAGCTCCTAAATTGCCGAATTTAGTCACTCTGCCTTTTACTATTTGGTCAATCTTATACTTCTTGTCAATGTTTTTCCAAGGATCTTTTTCCAAGGCCTTAATAGAAAGTGAAATTTGTCCATTTTGAATATCAATAATTTTTGCTTTAACCTTATCTTTTTCTTTAAGAATCTTGCTTGGATGTTCAATCATTTGCCAAGACAATTCAGATATATGTATTAAGCCCTCTACTGTCTCATCAAATTTAATAAAAACTCCAAAGTTAGTTAAAGAAACAACAATCCCTTCAACTACATCTCCTATTTTATACTTCTTTAAACTTTCTATAATCTCTTTTTCTTTGGATGCTTTTTCTGAAACAACTAGTTTGTCATTTTTCTTGTCTAAACTGATAATTTTGACTGACATTTTTTTCCCAACAAATTTATTAAGTTCCTGGAGAATTTTGTTTCTATCGCCGTCTTCTATACGTGGATAATTTTGAGGCGATAGTTGAGAAACCGGCAGGAAACCAATTACTCCAGACAGTTCAATAACTAATCCTCCCCGGTTGGCTTCAATTACCTTTACTTCAACCTCATCGTCTGATTTTCTCCTTGTTTCAAGGTCGGCCCATATTTTTTCTATATTAGCTTCTTTAAATGAAAGCTCAACATAACCATCCTCATTTTCTGGATCTAAAACTAAGGCAGAGATTTTCTGACCCTCTTTTAACTCTTTAAAAAGAGTCGTATTTTCTCGTAATTCTCCGCCGTAAATAATTCCTGTGCCTAATGGTCCTAATTCTAAAATAAGCTCATTCTTGCTCATTTTAATAATGCGGCCTTCTATTAAATCTCCGGCTTGCGGCAAGCAGAGAGATTTTTCTTCTTCAGCTAATAATTTTTTCATTGTTTTGTCAGTTCCTTTATTCTTAGTCATATTCAAAGTATAGCCCAAGATTATTAGCTTGGCAAGAGAAAAGATATATGATAAAATAAATTATTATGACAATTACTTGGTACGGTCATTCTTGCTTTAAGATTATTAATCAAGGCGGCCACTTAACTATTATTACAGACCCTTTTGATAAAAGCATTGGCTTGAATCCGCCTCGAGGAACGGCTGATATTCTTACGGTTTCTCATGAACACAATGACCACAATAACATTAAAGCAATTAGCAACAGCCCTTTTATTATAAATAATCCAGGAGAATACGATATTAAAGGAGTTAGAATTATTGGTTGTTCAAGTTTCCATGATAAAAAGCAGGGTGAAGAAAGAGGATTAAATACCATTTATTTGATAAAAATGGATAAAATACGCCTGTGTCATTTAGGGGATTTTGGTCAGGAAAAATTAACTGATAAACAATTAGAAGCAATTGGCAATGTTGATATTTTAATGATTCCAGTTGGCGGTATTTATACAATTAATGCTCAAGAAGCAGCTAGAATAGCCAAACAAATTGAGCCGCGCTTAATCATCCCTATGCATTACAAAATGCCTAATTTAAAAATTCATCTGGACGATTTAAGCGAATTTTTAAAAGAAATGGGATTAGAGAAAAAAACAGCTGTTGATAAATTAACTCTTAAAAAAAAGGACTTAATTGGCAAAGAAATGGAAGTAGTGGTATTTAAGATATAAGATGTCTCTATTAGATTTTTTAGAAAAAATTCAGCAAAAACCCCGCTATGTCCGTATCCAAATACTCTGTTTGGCTGTTTTTATTTTTATGTTTTTTATTGTTTCTATTTGGGTAATTTCTCTAAAGGGCTCTTTTTCAACAACAGCTGAAAAAGAAGGAACACCCTTGGATGAAATTAAAAAAGGAATGCCTTCTTTTAAAGAAACACTAAAAGCCAGCATTGGAGCATTTTTTGAAAAAGATTTAGAAGAAGAATTAGAGCAATTAGACAATCAAATTGAGCCAGAAAAAAAGCCAGAGAAAATTAAGCCAATAGAGCTGCCTTTAAGTGATTAATAATAAAATAATGGAGAAAATAAACAAGGAAGAAAAAAATAAAATAGGAATAGGCTCTGTAAGAAAACGTTCAATTACCGAAGAGATGAAAGATTCATATTTGGATTATGCTATGAGTGTAATTGTGGCGCGAGCTTTGCCGGATGTGCGTGATGGTCTTAAGCCAGTCCATCGCCGTATTTTGTATGCTATGTATAGGATGGGATTGACTAGTTCATCTAAGTTTAGAAAATCAGCTACTATTGTTGGAGAAACATTAGGTAAGTATCATCCGCATGGCGACGCAGCTGTTTATGAATCAATGGTAAAGCTGGCACAGAATTTTCATACTAGATATCCATTAGTCAATGGACAAGGTAATTTTGGCTCAATGGACGGTGATAATGCTGCTGCAATGCGATATACTGAAGCAAAAATTCACAAAATTGCTGAAGAAATGTTAATGGATATAGACAAAGAAACGATTGATTGGACAGATAATTACGATGGTACAATAAAAGAACCAGTTATTTTGCCAGCCAAGTTGCCGCAATTGCTTTTGAATGGCTGTATGGGCATAGCAGTTGGTATGGCAACTAATATTCCACCTCATAATTTGGGAGAAATAATTGATAGCGTTATTCTCTTAATTAGCAATCCTGAAGCAACAGTTAAAGATCTTTTTAAATTTATTAAAGGGCCTGATTTTCCAACTGGCGGAGAAATATATAATAAATTAGGAATGATCCAGGCATACAGCACAGGCCGTGGTCCAATTGTCAACAGAGCAAAAGCAGAAATTATTGAGAGCAAAGCTGATAAATTTCAGATTATTATTCATGAGATAACTTATGGAACCAATAAAGCCAACTTGATTACCAGAATAGCCGATTTAGTTAAAGATAAAAAAATTCAAGGAATTAAAGATGTTCGCGATGAGTCAGATAAAGATGGCGTTAGAATAGTAATTGATCTGAAAGCAGATGGCCATCCAAAGAAAATCCTTAATCAGCTTTTTAAACTTACTGATTTGCAAAAAACTTTTCATTTGAATATGATTGCTTTAATCAATGGTCTGCAGCCTCAAGTTTTGTCTTTAAAAAATGTTTTAGAGGAATACATTAAGCATCGTAAGGATGTTGTTACGCGCCGGGCTAAATTTGAATTAAAACAAGCCAAAGCAAGAGCTCATATTTTAGAGGGCTTGAATAAGGCAATTGACCATATTGATGCGATTATTAAAGTAATTAAGGAATCAGCTAACAAAGAAATTGCTCATAAAAATTTAATTAAAAAATTTAAATTAACTGATTTACAGGCAACAGCTATTTTGGAAATGCGTTTACAGGCATTGGCTGGTTTAGAAAGAAAGAAAATTAAAGACGAATTAAAAGAGAAAAAACAGCTAATTAAAGAATTAGAAATTTTATTAAAGAGTCCAAGAAAGATTTTAGGAGTAGTGAAAGACGAATTAAAAGAAATCAGGGAGAAATATGCTGATACAAGAAAAACCAAGGTTCATAATCAGGCTGTTGGCCAGCTTACTGAAGAGGAATTAGTTCATAAAGAAGAATGCGTTATTCTTTTAACCAAAGGCGGTTATATTAAAAGAGTTAATCCACAGGATTATAGAGCACAAAAAAGAGGAGGCAAAGGAATAGTTGGCATTAAGCCAAGAGAAGAAGATGTAGTTAGCTATTTCTTACCTGCTTCAACTCATGATGATATACTATTTTTTACTGATCAAGGGCGGGTTTTCCAGTCTAAGGCCTATGAAATTCCAGAAACAAGCAGAATTGCCCGCGGCCAGGCTATTGTAAATATTCTACAATTAGCTTCCCAAGAAAAAATTAACGCTATTCTTAATGTGAATAAAGAGCAAGGTATGAAATATTTGGTGATGTCCACAGAAAATGGTATAATTAAAAGAACCAAAGTTGAAGATTTTAGCAATGTTAGAAGGACTGGTTTAATAGCTATTAATTTAAACAAAGGTGATAAATTAAAATGGGCCAAACTGGCTTCAGGACAAAGTGAAATTATTTTAGTTACTTCTAAAGGACAAAGCATCCGTTTCAAAGAAAGTGATGTTAGGTCAATGTCTCGTGCTGCGGCTGGGGTAAAAGGAATTAATTTGAGAGAAAATGACAAATTGATTAGAATGGATGTTATAGAGAAAAATGCTGAAAAAAAGAACTTGAAAGTATTAGTTATAACTAAAAATGGGTTTGGCAAAAAAACATACCTGAAGTTTTATAAGACACAGAGAAGAGGCGGAATTGGCATCAAAACTGCCAAGATTACAGAAAAGACAGGCGATATTATTGCTAGTCAAATTTTAGATGATGAGGAAGACTTAATTGCTATTTCTCAAAAAGGACAGGTAATTAGGACTAATCTTAAAGATATTTCTTGTTTAGGAAGAGCCACTCAAGGTGTTAAGGTTATGAAAATGAGCCAAGGAGATAAAGTAGCTTCTGTAGCTTGTATATAATTTTATGACAGAAAATGCCAATGGCTTTTTTAAGCCAGAAGAAATTTTAAGCCAATTGGATATCCGCGATAATATGATTGTGGCTGATTTCGGCTGTGGAGGAGGTTTTTTTAGTATTCCAGTAGCTAAACTGACTAATCAAGGACAGGTTTACGCTTTAGATGTAGTTAAAGAAAATTTAGAAGCGGTAAAAAGCAAAGCTGAACTGGAAAATATTAAGAATATTGAAATAGTTCATTGTAATTTAGAAATTCCTGGCTCTTCAAAAATAAATGACAATTCAGCAGATTTAGTTATTTTACGCAATATTTTATTCCAGTCCCAAAAAAAACCAGAGATTATTAGAGAAGCAAAGAGAGTATTAAAAGACATTGGCCAGATTGTAATTATTGAATGGATTAAAGGTTCTAATATGGCGCCTGAACAGGGCTGGTTTATTTCAAAAGAGGAAATTCAAAAATTAACCAGCGACGAAGAATTAATTTTAGATAAAGAATTATTTCTTGATAATCAGCATTATGGTTTAGTTTTTAAAAAATAGAATTGTGTCTAAAGTAAAAATTGCTACTTTTTATACTTTTATTGCTCCAGTTATTCTTATTGGATTAGCTTCTATTTTCCCTGGCTGCAAAGAACCAGTTGAAAATGCGGAATTGGAATTCTGGGGAGTTTTTGATGATTCGGATATTTACGATTCTTTAATTGAGGATTTTAATAATGAGCATCCAGAGATAAAAATTGAATATCACAAAAAAATTAGCTCAACTTATGAAAAAGATTTGCTTGAAGCAATGGCCAGTAATCGCGGACCAGACATTTTCATGCTTCATAACACTTGGGTACCCAGATACAAAGACAAAATATTAGCTGCTTCATCAGAGCTTATTACAATTAAACAGATTCAAGAGAATTTTGTTGATGTAATTTATGAAGATTTTGTTATAGACAATTATATTTTTGCTATGCCACTGTGGGTTGATACTTTAGCTCTTTATTACAATAAAGATATTTTTAATACCAATGGCATTCCTCAATCGCCAGTTACATGGGAGGAATTTTTGGATGATGTTGAAAAATTAACTGTTAGTGACGAACGGGGGAATATTGTTAAGGCAGGGGCTGTTTTAGGCACAGCTCGCAATATTAATCGTTCAACTGACATACTTTCTCTTTTAATGCTTCAATCCGGTGCTCAAATGGTTGATCAAGACAAAAGAAGAGCTATCTTTGACCAAAAAATAGAAGATTTTAGTCCTGGACAAAGAGCTTTGGAATTTTATACTGATTTTGCTAATCCATTAAAATCAGTATATACCTGGAATACCCGGATGCATTATTCTATTGATGCTTTTTACGAAGGCAAAGCAGCTATGATGTTTAATTATGCATATAACCTACCAACCATTCAAGCAAAAGCGCCATATTTAAATTTTAATGTTGCAGCTATGCCGCAAATTAAGGGCTCAACTAAAGATATTAATTATGCTAATTATTGGGGATTAACTGTCTCTAGTAATTGCCAAAAAGCCAAAGCTGCCTGGCAATTTATTGTTTGGCTGTCTGAAAAAGAAAATACGCAAAAATATTTAGAATTAACTAAAAGACCGACTGCGCGCCGCGATTTAGTATCTTGGCAAAAAGACGATCCTGATATAGGAATTTTTGCCGAACAGGCATTAACAGCGCATTCCTGGTACCAGGTGGATAACTTAAGCATTGAAACTATTTTAGCTGACATGATAGAATCAGTAATATTAGGAGAAGCCACTATTGAAGAAGCAATTGAAAAATCAGCTAATCAAATAACTCTTTTAATGAAATAAAAATATTTATGTTTAAAAATAAATTAGTAAAATATCCTCTATTATTAATTTCAATTTTTATTTTAATTCTATTCATTCCTTTCGTTATTTATGGAGCGAACAGTAATTTGCCTAATCCAATCGAAACAACTGATTTTAGTGAATTAGTCGGAAGTATTATAAAATGGATTGTTAATATTGGCATATTAATTGCTGTTATTATGATTGTTTATTCTGGCATTTTATTTATGATTTCCAGAGGCAATGATGATGATATCACTAAAGCTAAGAAAGCGCTAACTTGGTCTTTAATTGGTTTAGCAATACTAATAATGGGGAAAACATGGATTACTTTGATTAAGAATATTCTCTCTTAAAAATAATAATCAAATAAAATAAAGAGTTCGTCTCAGATGAATGCTGTAATTCATAATAAAATTAAGATTTTAATAAATTATATGAAAGGGGGTGAAATTTGTGAAAAATAGAAAAACAAAAACATTTTTTGCTGTTGGAATTCTGACTTGTGTGTCTTTATTTCTTATAGCCCCAGCAATATTTGCTGCAACTGGAGTAGGGCCAACAAGTCTTACTGGCATAACGAAGATTATGGAAACGATTGTTAACTGGTTTCAAGCGATTGTTTTAATCTTGGGTGTTATGATGATTGTTTGGGCTGGTTTGACCTGGATGACAGCTGGCGGTAATGACGATAAATTAACAGAAGCCAGAAAAAGATTCGTTTGGGGATTAGTTGGTATTGGAGTAGCTTTATTTGCTGGAGTAGCTCAAAAATTTATAGAGAGTATAATAAAGTAATTTATAAATAATCAAATATTATAATTTATAAATAAAAAACCAGGCAATTTTTTGTTATGCTTGGTTTTTTAATTTAATTATCTTTTAGCTGAAAAATCATTACTTCTGGGTATTTTTGAGATTGATAAACTTTTTCAAACAAAAAAGAGCTCTCTAATATTTTTTTAAATATTCTGTGTATTTCAAAATTAGATGTTTTGCAGTTGTCTATGAAAATATATTCACTTTGGAATTCATCCTTAATAATTTGGTATATTTTTTGCCCGCGTATAGAAAATTTTTCAGTATAAACAGAATCAGGGCATTTTTCTTTGGATTGAGAACAGACAATGCCTTGACTGGCAATATTATTCCAAAGCCAATAAAGCTTTTTATTATAAACATACATAAAAGTAGGATCCATGCCAACAATATACTTATTTTGATGATTGTAGAAGAATAATTGAGGAAAATTATCCCAATTAGCGTTGAAAATAATTGACTGTTGCGGGGTATTTTGTCTTAACCATTTTCCAGCTTCTTGATATTTATCAAAAGGATAAATATTTTCTTCCATAGAATTAATCGCTTGAGTAATATTAATATAACTAAAAAAAACAATAATTAAGCCAAGAAAAACAAGAGCAAAAGGCTTTAGCCAAAACAAAGAAAAATATTTTTTTCGGAATATCTTAAGAAATTCGGCAATTAAATTTCTCCAATAATTGTCTTGAGAAATATATTTAAAAGTAAAAACTGCAAACAATAAAGTAAAGGGGGTCCAATATTCAAAAAAACGCTGACTCATAAAAGTTAATAAACAGAAGAAAACAGATAGAAAAAAAGTATAGACATAGACAACTGATAATGTATTTTTTTTAATTCTTTTTTCTTTGAAATTTATAATTATAAAAGATATTCCCAAGCAAAAAAGAGAAAGCAGAATTAAATTGGTTTTTACAGAAGCGCTGATTGGATGCATTTCAGCACCAATACTTAATTTGACTCCATTAAGTTTATAAAAAAGAACATAAAAATTTTGGACAAATATATTATAAAGATTTTGGAGGAAATTATATCGAGTAATTATTCCTATCGAAATCCCAGCAAAAGGGTAAAATAAAATCTTCCAATTAAATTTTCTAATTTTCCAAAATTCTATTAAAACATAAATTAAACCAATAACTAAAATAAGCTGTGAGGCAGTGTAGGTTAAAGCGTAAAAAATAGATAATACAAAAAGCCAAATATATTTTTTTTTAACAATTAAGTAAAAACCCAAAATTAGGAATAAAATAGATAAAAGAAAGGCCCGTGAAAGAGTTATGCGAGAAATAAAGTTGCTCGAAGCAGTAAAAAATAATAAAGTCCAGAGAAAACTGTATTTTATTTTAAATTTTTTCAAAACCCAATAAAACAAAACAAAAATCAAAGAAGCAAAAATAATAGCTGCTAATTTGCTTCCATTTATTAGATTGCCATAAGTAAAAGGAATTAAAAGAATGTGATAAAAAAAAGAAAGGTCTGTTGGATATTTATTTAATGTAGTATATTCTCCTGCGCTAAAATTATTTAAAGTTTCTTTTATACCTAAAGTTCTATAAAGCTCGGCATATTTAATATGATAATAGGCATCTACTCCGCATAGATTAAGAGATGAAAATTGGATTAAAAAGAAAATAGTAAAAAATAAAGTAAAAACTAAAAAAAGGCAAAGTATCTGATTTTTGTTTATATTGCGAAAAATAAAATATTTCATTTTTTCAAGTATAACAAAAAAGAGGCAGGGAAGCGAATGCTTCCTGCCTCTTGTCTTATTATGTTAATTTTATATTGACAATAAATTTGCCAACATTGTCCCTCATCCAATCTGGCCGGAATCTTCCTCGACTATCATAGATGTCATCGTTGACGGTGAAATAAAGTTTCCCATTTTGTTTTGCTAGGAAAACTTTATTTGTTCCTACTAAGAACCACTCTCCATTTTCCCCTATTTTGACACAGAGGGCCATAAACGGGGAATTAGTTGATCCAAGTGTACGTTTCCTTTTGGCGTCCCAACTCCACCTTCTTCCTTCTGGACCTGTCCAGCCAAAAGCTCCATCATTACGGTCGCTACAGCTATTAACTTTTCCGATTGCAGTAATAATGACTTTTTTGCCTTTTGTTACTTGGACTGTTGAGTCAGTTACCATCTTTCTAGCTAATACAGGAATTGTCCATGATCCGTCAGGATTTTTTGTGACAGCATTGCCAGAAAAATGACGAGATTGTTTTTTATGGGTTACTTCTTTATTAGAATTAGATTTTTCAGGAAAATCTATTAGCATTAAAAAGGGTACTACCAATAGACATGTCCCAATCAATCCCAAAAACCATTTCCATTTTTTAGACATTTTTACCTCCTATTTTTTGAAATCTTGGCCTAGCCCTCGACCGAGTCCCTCAAGATCTATTCCTATAATCTCGTTAATTTTTTTGTCTACTTTGCTTCTTTCGGTCTGAACAATATCGCGAGCTTCTTGAAGAGAATATTTCATTTCTGTGAGTTCCTTAATTCTATTCCTAACATGTTTTAACTCTAATATCTCTGCCGCTCGTTCTCTCTCTTCCGTTACTTCTCGTTCGGCGGCTTTTTCTAGTTGAGTTCCTTGTTTAATAGTGATGTCGCCGATATTTAAACGATTCAAAGTGATACCCAATTGAGGAATTGGTTGTGTGCCATTGCCAGTTTTAATCATTTTAATAATATTCCTTCTTTTTTGAATCGCTTTTTCAGTTCTTATCCTATCTTCTTGTTCAAGCATTTCTTCAACTACTTTCCACTTTTTACCCCATTTTTTGACTTGATCTTTATTTGGCATTATCATTGGCTTGTTGAAATACTTAAAAAGAATAGGAGTTGGCACCGAGGAATCTATAGCTTCTAATTCTTCTCCAGCAATTGTTTTAACAAGAATTTCTACTGCTTCTTCTTGAGCTCCAATAGCATCTTTAAACCTTTGAGGTCCTTCATTAACTGCAATTGCCCATTCTCGCACTCTCTCCCTAACAATATCAGCTAAGATATCTACGACTCCGTCTTCGCCTCCGCTATTGAGATAGTTAATAAGAAATGCCCCATTTTTTTTGTCATCTTTTTTTGGTGTTCCTGGTGTCCATGTCAAGCTTATAGGTATTTCTAAAACTGCTAAATCAGGTGTTCTAATGGTTTCGGCTGGCAGGTCTTGATTTTTTTTCTCTACATTGATTAAAATTACATCATAGAGAAATGGAAAAAAAGGAGCTAAAAACCGTAGTCCTTCTTTTTTAATTTTTTCCTTTCTTTCTCCCCAAATTGTTACAACACCAAGATGAGGCGGTTCAGCCGGGATTTTTTTTAAGCAGAGAGTTAATCCTATTAACCCTAATCCTAAAGGCACACACCCCCAAATATTCGCTAATGACCATAAAGCTCCTGACCCAATCAATCCAAAAATAATTGCTGCCGTCATTGTCCTTCCTCCTTTTCAGTAAAATTTTTATTATTTTTTAAAGGAACCGTGGAAATTCAAGTTCCTTATCACTTAAATTTCTTGTCTATATTATATATGGTAAAAATAGAAATGTCAATAGTTGACTGGTATTTAGGATTGGTCTAAAATATAACAAGATCTACTTTTACTAATTAGTGTATTTGTCCTCGTGGCGAAACTGGAATACGCGCTTGGTTTAGGACCAAGTGGGGAAACCCTTGTGGGTTCGACTCCCACCGAGGACACAAGATATTTATTTTAATTGTTTTGACTATTGGATTTCTATCCTTATTATTTTATGAATAAAATTAAAAATATTCTTCAGTCAATCAGGATTGAAGAGTATCTTTTATTAATCTTTTCAATATTTTTATTTTTCTTTTATTTTGTTTTAAACCCTCAGTTAATCTGGTGGACTTTTTTTAAGAACAGTTTTGAAAACATTGCTTTAGGAGCAAGATACTTTTTACTTAGTTTTATTTTTATCTTTTTTTATATCCTTTTTAAAATATATCTTTATTTAATCAAATGCATGTCTCCTTTTGTTGAGAAGAAAAATTCTTTCAAAAATACTATTTTTTCTTTGCCAAAACAATTTTCTAATAGCTGGCCTAAATTAAAAAAATTTTTAGTAAATGTTTTATTTTTTATAAGACCATTTTTAGGAGTGACTGTCTTTTTTACTTTGATTAATTCTTTGCTCGGGTTGCTAGCTGTTTATCTGCAAGAAAGATTAGTTGATACTTTATTTGCTAAAATGGACGAATCTATTTTTGGTTTTTATCCGTTTTTTGCTTTAAGCAATCAAGATGTTTTTTCCGGCAAGATTCCTTATCTTTTTATCTATTCTTTTCTTGGATTGGGGATAGCCATGGGGATTGCTTGGATTGTCTTTTATGCGAGCGGCCAAAAAGCTTTTTTCAGCCGATATATTATGGCAACAGTTTCTGCTGTTATGATATCTTTGCCTTTATGGTTTTGTTTTCCGGCAAATAGCCCTCAAAATGCTTATTTAAATAATGTTTACAATAAAGAAATAGACATTTCTTTGTCCGGGATAACAAAAAACTATAATCCTGGCGAATGTATTATGGACTTTCACGAGGGATCGGGCGTTGAGCAAGGCAAGACTGCTCCAATCAGCACAATGCCGAGCATGCACGTTGCCTGGGCTATTATTATTGTCTATTATTTTTTCAAATTTAAGAAAAGGACTATTTTTTTGACTTTGCCCTGGTTCTTTTTCTCTACATTCGGCACTTTTTATTTGGCCCAGCATTATTTTATAGATATTTTAGTTGCTTTACCAGTTGCTTTTATATCAATTTGGCTGGCTGGGATTCTAATTAAATTAGAGAAAAAATATTATTCATTAAACAGAATGGATATTCAGGAAAGTAAATTTAAAAGCCAGATTAGAAAAGATCTGGTAAAAATTCCTCAAGCAATTAAATTTTTAATCAATTCAATCAAGGGCCGTCATTAGTTTCTTCTTCTGCAGTTCCTACTGGATATAGGTCAGGGGATTTGTAATTAGAATAAAACTCCTGTTTATCAATAAGTTCGCCTTTTTGATAAATTTCTTGATATAAGACGGCTTTCATTGAGCCGTCTTCATTGCTTTCTAAAATATAAGGTCCTTTGATTCTTATATCTCGGCCGTCATTTGTGCCATAAAAATTAAAAATTAATTGATAGCCCTGAACTTTTGTTTCAATTAAAATATGGTTGGGTGTATTATTGACAAAACGAAAATCAGGATGCGGTTCATAAATTGTAGCGTCAAATCCTTGTGGATTATAATATTGAACTGGAAAAGCATGAGCTGACCGTTCAGTAATCTTTAAACCGCTATTAATTGCTACTCTAAAAAAAGTAGTTGAAACCTGGCATAACCCGCCTCCATATTCAGGCACGGTTTTATTTTTCTTAATAACTAATTCAGGCAAAAATCCTTGTTCAGGTCCGCTGCCTCCTAAAAGAGCATTAAATGAAAATTCTTCGTCCGGATTAAGGATTAATCCATTGAATTTAGCTACGCCGATCTTTATATTATGCACCCTATTTTTCGGCGAGCCATAAAAATTGGAAATGCCTTGGCCAAGCAAAACATTAATTCCCAGGTCATTGGTTTGATCAAGAGTAATTTTGGGCAATAGTTTTTGCGCAGTAATGACAGTCTTTTTAATCGGAGAATCAGCCATAATGTTTTGCTCTAATTGTTCAATTGTTTTATTTATATCTATCCCATAACCTTCTTGATTTGGCGTAAAAACAATGGCCCGATTTTCTTGAGTTTCTAGACGAGCATCAATGGGATATTGATTAATGGTTGATGTTATTTTTTTTAAATATTCTTTAATCTGAGCGTTATCTAAAAAGATTCCTAAAATCTGATTGTCTATTTTGTTTTCCTGGATTGGCTCAAACTTGAGCCAGTCAATTAAACGGGCTTTATCAATATTCCAAATTCTTGTTTCTAAAATTAATTGGTAGGGCTGTCCAGACAAGATTTTTTGAGCCTTTTCTTTAGCCAAATCCACTTCATTGTTTTTAATCGTTGGCTCATCAAAAACCAACTCTAAATTAATTGGCTCATTGAAAAACGACTTAATCAATTCTGTTAAGTTAGATAATAGTTTTTCTCTATTAACAACAATTCCTTCGTTTGAATGCTGAAGCAAAAAATCATTGGCTTGTTCATCAAAAAGTAAAGAGGCGCTTCGCCCTGGCCTTTCAATATCCTTAAAAAGTTCTTTTGTTTTCTCTTGGAATTTGTTTTCATCTATAGTATAGATTACGTCAAGATCATAAAGGCCGATTAAAGCAATTAATTGTTCTTTAAGATTAACAAAGAAATTTGCTCTATGACCAATTTGGTAAATATATTTAATAGTTGCTAATTCATCTATTTGTAGTCCTAAATCATTTATTTTAATTGTTAAATCAGGTATTTCTTTTTCACAGATAAATATTATTTCTTGTTCGGAAAAATCCTCTGATTTATTTTTCAATAGTTCTTGAGCAGAAAATAATTTATGGCCGCCCAAATTAAAATCAGCCAGTTTAATTCCTAAAGCAATTCTTTGCCCATTAACTATTTGCAGGACTAATACTAGATAGATTAAGCAAGTCAAAATAATTAATCCTGTTTTGATTAATTGGCGAGCAATTTTCTTCATACTTTTTATAATAACATGGCTCTAGATAGCTAACAATAAAAAATTAGCTCCTAAGAGCTAATTTTTTATTGTTCATTGTAATAGATTTATTCAGTTTTTATCATTATCTTTTTAGTTTTAATTTTCTCAACTTTAGGCAGTTTAATTGTTAGAATGCCATTCTTCATTGAAGCATCTGATTTATCTACTTCAACATCAACAGGCAGGATAATTGAACGGGAAAAAGGTCCCCAATAGCATTCTTGATAATAGTAATCTTCTTCTTTAATTTCTTCATCTTTTTCTCGATTTCCTTTTATAGTAATCATATCATTAGTCATTGTAATATCAATATCTTCCGGCTTAACACCGGCAATAGTTGATTTAATGACTATTTCATTAGGCGTTTGGTAAACATCAATAGTCAATTGCCCTTCTGATTCAGCCAGCCAGTCTTCTGATTCTTCTGTTCCAACAATCTTTTCTTTTTTAACTGGCTTTTCAGAAGAAGTAACTTTTTCTTTTTCCTGAAGATTCTCCATATTTTCATTAAAAGATATTTTTGACTTTTCTTTTTCTTTTTTGTTAAAAGATTTAGTTTTTACAGGTTTAACTTTTTTTTGTTCTTCAGAATCGTTATTTGACCAATTAGCTCCTGTTAATTTTTCAAAAAATGATGGTTTTTTAGCCATATGTATTTAGCGAACAGCAACAGAGAACAGCGAACAATATTTTGTTCATTGTTCATTGTTTATTGTTCATTAATTTATACAAATAGATTGTTGTTTTTTTAATTTTCTAAAACAATAAGAAACAAAAAGAGCTGTGGAAATAAGAAGAATAATTACTAAGAAATAGAGGATTAAGATTTTCTGTCTAGAAATTGTGATTATAAGGTAATTATAGCAAGCGTGGAAAATAATAGCAATACTTAGTCCAATTGAAATAAATATTTTTTTTTGTCTAGTACGAAGCAATCCTAAAGCAATCCAATAGCCAATAATACCAGCTGCCAGGGCATGAACAAGAGTGGCTCCTATAAAACGAAAGCCAATTATAGTAAAAGCTTCTGGCCAGAGCATTGAAGTAGATTTAAAAAGAATAAGTAGATTTTCCACAGCGGCAAATCCTAACCCAGCTATAATACAGTATAGCATGGCGTCAGTTGGTTCGTCAAATACCGAATTCTTAAGAATTTTAAATTTAACTAGTGAATATTTTAAATATTCTTCAACTAAGGCGGGGATTAAAGTAGCAGCTAAAATTATTTTAATAAAACTATTATGTGGAATTTCCGAGAAAAGAGATGAAAATGACAAACTTGGATTAAGCAGCCAAATTAGTAATAATTCCAAAATAATAGCTAAAGGAGCCAATAGCATGCCATAGATAAAAATCCTTAAGACCATGAAATTAGGTTCCGGATGCTTGTCTTTCCTTAAATAAAAAGCTAGCCAGATTAAACTAGGCAATAAACCAAGCAGAATGTATAAAAAGTAATTCATGAAAATTAATATTCTGGCCAGTTCTCAATCATTAAAAATTCTTTTTCTTTAAATGACAGTTGTTGATAAATCGTTTCAGTAACAAAAGGCATAAAAGGATGGAGTAATTTTAGGGAATTAAGAAGGACATAAGCCAAGATTTGTTTAGTTTTTTCGTCGTCTTGTTTTTTAGCTTTTTCAATATATTTATCGCAAAAATCATGCCAGAAAAAATCATAAAGCAAATGCGCTGCTTGTCCAAAATGAAAGTTTTCCAAATCAGAATTAACTTTTTGAATCGTTTCAGATAGTTTTTTAAGAATAATTTTATCAGCTTTAGTGAATCTTGTCTGTGATTTAAAACTTTTAATCTGTAATTTAAGATCTCCGATTTGTGCTAACACAAATCGGGAGGCATTCCAAACCTTATTAGCAAATTTTTTCCCCATTAAAATGTTTTCTTCGGAAAAATGTATGTCTTGTCCGCCTAATGATTGGTAAATTAAGCCAAATCTGGTTGCGTCAGCTCCGTATTGTTCAACTAATTCCAAAGGATCACGACCAGTGCCAAGAGATTTACTCATTCTTTTGCCATCTTTAGTTAAAACAGTGGCATGAATAATTACATGACTAAATGGTATTTTTTTAGTGAATTCCAACCCAGAGAAAATCATTCTACCCACCCAGAGATTGATAATATCACGAGCTGTGCTTAAAACATCGGTTGGATAAAATTCTTTTAAATCTTTAGTTTGTTTAGGCCAGCCCAAAGTTGCGAATGGCCATAAAGCAGAAGAAAACCAAGTATCTAAAACATCAGTGCTTCCTTTAATAGGTATTTTATGACCCCACCATATCTGGCGAGAAATGCACCAGTCCTTGATATTATTAAGCCAGTCAAAATATACTTTTTCCCAGCGCTTTGGATGAAATTTAATTTGTCCATCCTTAACCGCTTTAATTGCTTTTTCAGATAATTTATCCATTTTTAGAAACCATTGTTTACTTATTAATGGCTCAACAGCATTATTACAGCGATAACAACATGGGATTTGATGAGAATAATCTTCTGTTTTCTCTAAAAGACCCTGTTTTTTTAATTCATCAATTACTTTTTTGCGGGCTTCCAGCACAGTTAATCCTTCAAAGTTTCTACCAGCTGCTTTTGTAATTTTTCCGTCTTGACCAATAACCTGAATAAATTTTAATTTATTGCGTTCAGCAATTTCTGCGTCAATAGGTGAATGGGCTGGGGTAACTTTCACGGCTCCGGTTCCAAAATCAGGATCAATTGCTTTATCAGCAATAATGGAAATTTCCCGATTAGCTAAAGGTAAAAGTGCTTTTTGGCCAATTAATTTTTTGTATTTTTTGTCAGCTGGATGAACAGCTACGGCAGTATCACCTAGCATTGTTTCCGGTCTTGTAGTAGCTACGATAATAAACTTGTTTTTGTTTCCTGTTAATGGATATTTTATATACCATAAATGACTTTTTTCTTCCTTGTATTCCAGTTCTAAATCAGATAGGCTAGTCTGGCAGCGAGGGCACCAATTAATTACTCTTTCCCCCTGATAAATCCATCCCTTTTTATAGTAATGTAGAAAAATTTGTTTAACTGCTTTTTGGTAATTGGGGTTCATGGTAAAAGCGGTTCGCGACCAATCACAAGAACAGCCAAGTTTTTTTAATTGCAAGAGAATTAAATCACCGTATTTTTTCTGCCATTCCAATACTTTTTCCAGGAATTTTTCTCGTCCCAGACCATGACGAGTTAATCCTTGTTTCTTTAATTCTTTTTCCACTACATTTTGAGTGGCAATTCCAGCATGGTCTGTTCCAGGCAGCCAAAGAGTTTTGTATCCTAACATTCTTTTCCAGCGAATCAGAATATCTTGGGTAAAGGCATTAAGAGCGTGTCCCATATGGAGCTCTCCAGTAATGTTTGGCGGGGGGATCACAATAGAGTATTTTGTATTTAGTGTTTTGTATTTGGCATCTTTTAAATTGTCAGGATTGAAAAATCCCGACTTTTCCCATTCATAATAAATTTCTTTTTCGTTTTTTTTAGAATTATATGCTTTTGAAAATTCTTTCATATTATTATTACTTTATAATAAAATGCTTTATTAGGCAATTAATTTCAAATTGGCGTTTGCCTGAATCTTGCGCCAGGTTTGTTTAGAAATTGGCTTTTCTTTATGAAATGCAGCAACAGCAATCATAGCAGCATTGTCAGTGCATAGGATAGAATCTGGAATATAGAAATTAGAATTTGGCAAACTATTTTTAACTTCCTGGGCCATTTGCTTACGTAATTCTTTATTAGCAGCTACCCCGCCAGAGAGCATAACATTTTTTACTTTATATTCTTTAGCTGCTTTTATAGTTTTGCTAATTAAAACATCAATTGCTGCCTGTTGGAAAGAAGCAGCCATGTCATCTATATATTGATCAGAAATAGGCCGTGCCTTGAGAGCTACATTCTTACGCTCGGAGAGCGGAAGGATATACTCATCAAGGCGCGGCCTTTTTTTCTTGATCTCATACAACACAGCTGTTTTTAATCCTGAAAAAGAAAAATCAAAATTATTAGAATTAATCATTGGTTTAGGCAAATCAAATGCTTTTGGATTGCCTTGTTTGGCTTTTTGAGAAATAATTGGTCCGCCTGGATAGCCAAGATTAAGAAGTTTAGCAACTTTATCAAAAGCTTCGCCAGCTGCGTCGTCTCGTGTCTGGCCAAGCAATTGATATTTGCCATGGCCTTTTATTAAAACTAATTGCGTATGTCCGCCAGAAACCACTAAGCATAATATAGGAAATTTATTTGTCATTACAGCAGAAAGCCAGTTCGCGTATATATGCCCTTCAATATGATTAATTCCAATAATTGGTTTTTGCCAGTTATATGCCAAGGCCTTGGCAAAATTAACGCCAACTAAAAGACAAGGGATTAAGCCTGGTCCAATAGTTACAGCTATTAAATCAATTTTAGGATATTTTGCCTGTTCAAGAGCTTGTTTAAGACAAGGTTCAATATTTTTTAAATGTTCACGAGCTGCTAAATTAGGCACTACTCCGTGATAAGGCGCATGTATTTTTATTTGCGAGGAAATAACATTGGATAAAATTTTAAAACCCTTTGAGTTTTTCTCAATTAAAGCGATTCCAGTATCATCGCAAGATGTTTCGATGCCAAGGACAATCATAGTATTCTGAGGCCATACCTGAAAACATACAGTCTTTGCAAAGGCTGTATGTTTTCAGGTATGGCCTCATTACTCACATTACCCCAATTCTTGTTTTTTTTCAAATTTTTGGTAGAATATAAAAATATGGCCCCATCGTCTAGTGGTTAGGACGCCAGGTTTTCATCCTGGTAACAGGAGTTCGATTCTCCTTGGGGCTGCGTTGATTGACAAAATAGCACGAATGTGCTATTTTGTTTTCAGTCTCTTTAATATTTTAATAATAAAAGCGAAAACATTTTTAAGGGAGGATTAAAAATGAGAACATTAATACAATCTTTAATACAATTTTTTAGATGTTTTTACAAATGGCGTGTTAATAGTTCAAGCGAAAAAAAATTAAAAGATTCAGACGTGATTCTTGCTCAATCGTTTGGTCTTCGCGCAGGCAGTTATGGCAAAAGTAACAAAGCTCTTGCCATAGTCGTTCAAGATCTTTATGAACGCTTCCATTTGCCTCTTATCCTTCAATGGGAAATTGCAGACTGCTTGCCTGGTATTCCCAAGCAAAGTGTTATCCGCGAACATCGTCAAATTGATAAATATCTTGATACAATGGAGGTTATCAGTCAATCTAAAGATGTTTGCAAGCAATATAACTGGGAAAAAGCAATTGTTGTAGCACACCCAGATCATATATGGAGAGTTGTTCAAATTGCTAAAAAAATGGGCTTTGTAATTAGGATTGCTAATGTTTCCTCTGTTCCTTATGATTCTCTTTCTGTCCAATCGTGGACGCGAAGTAAATTTAGATTTTTGCCAAGAGAATTTTTGGCAAGAATTTTGTATTTATTACATGGGTGGATCTAAAAAAGGAGAATATAAGAGGATATAATAGGAATAAAAGAGGTTGTCTAAAAAGACGGCCTCTTTAATTTGGAATTTAGTTTGACGAAATAGTAATAATATGTTATTCTATCCTTGATTAAAAAGAAAAATGAATATAAAGAGTAAATTATTAACCATAAGTTTAATTATTTGTTTGGGGGCGGTTTTTAGTTTTTCAGTAAAAGCGTTTCAGGGAAAAGATACATATCCTAAGATTGCTAATTATTATCTTCAGCCTTTAATTCCCAAAAGCCATTATTCTGATTTGGCTGAATATGATTTATTGATTTTAGATGTTGATGTCCAGACAATTGATCCGGATATATTTTCTTTGATAAAAGGAAAAAATCCAGAAGCTCAATTTTTTGCGTATATCCCAAGCCAAAGCGTTAATACTCAAGATTTAAGCTCTTGGGCGCGTTTTCGCAATATGGTTTATGATAAAGTTAATAGCAATGATTGGTGGCTAAAAGACAGCCAGGGGAATTTTATTAGCTTTTCAAATACTTGGCCAAGTATTAAATTTGTTGATCCAGGCCAGGGATGGAGTAATTATTTATCAGATTTAGTAAAACAGGATGTTATGAGCCGTGATGTTTGGGACGGCATTTTTTATGATATGGTCTTTGCTAATTTAAGCTGGCTTAACAATGGTGACATTGATATAAATAAAGACGGCCAAAAAGATGATATTGATACAATTAATAATTATTGGCAATCACATATGACTGATTTAATAAATGAAACAAAAGCAGAAATTCAGAATAATCCGTTAATAGCAAATGTTGATATAGCTGATAAATACCAGAACGAACTTAATGGTTTAATGATGGAGAATTTTCCAGCTGATTGGCTGGGTGAAGATGGCTGGTCTATTTTAATCAATCAATATCTAAATGGCTTGCCTTTGAATAATAAATTGCCTCAAATATATGTTATTAATTCAAATACTAATAATCTTGGGAAGATGGAGAGTTATAGAGAAATGCGTTTTGGATTAGCAAGCGCTCTTTTAGGCAATGGTTATTTTTCTTTTGATTACGGAGATCAAGACCATAGTCAAGTTTGGCTGTATGATGAGTATGAAGCTTATTTAGGAAAATCTGTTTCTTCTGCATATAATTTGCTTGATAAATACAATCAAGAAATTAAACCAGGATTATGGAGGCGTGATTTTGAAAATGGATTGGTTTTGGTTAATTCAACCAATCAAAAACAAATGCATGTTTTTAATCAAGAGGAATTTGGCAAAATAAATGGCAAGCAGGATAGAAGAATTAATAATGGCGCTAAAATTAATTGCGTTAGTTTACAAGCAAAAGATGGAATTATTTTATTAAAAACAATTGAGCGGGTCAGAAACAATACTTTTTTAAACGGAAGTTTTATTCGTGTTTTTAATAAGCAAGGCAATCAAGTTAAAAACGGATTTTTTTCTTTTGAGGATAATTTCCCTGGCCAGAGTCAGCTTTTAATAACTGACATTGACAAAAAGGGTGATTCTGTGGTATTAGTTGATAATAAAGGAAAGATATTTGTATATCAGAATGGAAAAGAAATAAATAATCTGATTCCTTACGAAATGTTCAATAGTAGAATTTCTTTAGCAGTTCACGATGTTAACAAAGATGGCCAAAAAGAAATAATTACCGGAGCTGGCCCAGGAGGCGGCCCTCATGTCAAAGTGTTTTCTTTAGACGGCCAGATGCTAAATGAGTTTATGGCCTATGATGAGAATTTTAAGGGTGGTGTTAATGTAGCAGTTCACGATGTTAACAAAGATGGCCAAAAAGAAATAATTACCGGAGCTGGCCCAGGAGGCGGCCCTCATGTCAAAGTGTTTTCTTTAGACGGCCAGATGCTAAATGAGTTTATGGCCTATGA
>Ga0307421_1000010_pt1 | contig 103405 bp, 101 predicted proteins | sample SalMarWE160270MG_FD_202163 | JGI IMG/M metagenome (GOLD analysis project Ga0307421, IMG submission 202163) | Salt marsh sediment microbial communities from the Plum Island Ecosystem LTER, Massachusetts, United States - WE1602-70 | ecosystem: Environmental > Aquatic > Marine > Intertidal zone >... | reverse complement strand
CTATCCTGGGATCAAGTTTTACATAAAAAATATCCATTAAAAAATTAATAACCAGGACCAAAACAGCAATAAAAAGAAAACTTCCCTGGATTACTGGGTAATCCCTGTTTAATATTGAGTTGTATATCAGGCTGCCTATGCCTGGATATGAAAAGACTATCTCTATAAAAAGAGTCCCGGTAACCATCATAGTGCCCAGCCTTAAACCGGTATGAGTAGCCACAGGTATAAGAGAATTTCTGCCTGCATGCTGATATCTTATCCGTATGTCATCCAGTCCCTTCGCCCTGGCCAGAAGGATATAAGGTTCCTTTAAATTTGATATCATAGAGTTTCTGGTTAAAAGATAGGTAGAGGGAAGAAATACAAAGACCAGACTGAAAAGTGGAAGTATAAGATGCAGCAAGAAATCCAGGGATAAGCTGAAACCTCCCAGGTCCGAATACATAGTCCTGGCACCCTGAAAGGGTAGGATATTTAAAATAACCCCAAATACGATTAAAAAAACTGCGCCAATAAAAAAGCTGGGGAAGCTTGAGAAAAAAATAACTAAAAATAGAATAAACTTATCAAACTTTTTACCTCTCCTCCATCCTGATTCTATCCCGAGCACCACTGCAAGGAAAGAAGATATAAGCATAGCCAACCCCATAAGCATTATAGTGTAAGGTAAACAGGATAATAGTAAATCTATTACTGGCTTCTTATAGTAAATAGAATATCCCAGGTTACCTTTAAATATAGAAGTCACATATAATAAATACTGGACCGGAACCGGCCTGTCCAGATTATATGTGCTGCTTATATATTCCCTTGTCTTAGCAGAAAGATCCAATAGAACCTCATCACCATATACAGCATTTAATGGATCTCCCGGAAGCAGTCTTGGAACTATAAAATTTAAAGTTATAATTACAACGAATGCAATTATATAACTCAGATACTTCTTTTTCATATCAAATATCCACGAAAGCGATTTTGTTTATAGGAATAGGAATACCCAGCGATACTCCGCCTTCTGTATAAAATATGTTAGCTTTCTCATTATGGGCCCAGTACCACTTGGGGTAATACAGAGTTATAGAAGGTAATTCTTCTGCGTATATTTCCTGTACCTCATAGACCATTTCTCTTCTAATATTCTGGTCCATCTCTTTCAACTGAGACTGCATTAGTTCTACCATCCTTTCATTTTCAAAATAACGCACGCTGTTAAAGTCTTCTCCAATCACCACTCTGTTAAGTGATTCTGGATCTCCTCCAAGTCCTCCATGCCCACTGACTACAAGATCAAAATCCCAGTTCTCTACCTTACTGTCAAGGGTTTTGGACTCATAGCTCACCAGATCTATCTTTATCCCCGCCTGTTCCAAATTTTCTTTTACAATCTGGGCATCTCTCTCAAAATCTCCCTGGCTCACTGCAAGTTCCAGTTCAAGAATATCTCCGTCTTTGTAGTAATAACCATCTTCACTTAATATCCAGCCCAGATCTTCCATTAAGTCACCAGCCTTTAAAGGATCATATTCATACTGTGGAGTATTATCATTGTACCAGAGGCTATTTGCTGGAGGAATTAGACCGGCACTACCTTTAACTGCAAAACCCCTTTGTGAGATCTCCACTATCTGATCAGTGTCTATGGCATAAGCCATAGCCTGCCTGAATGACTTTTCTGCCAGCAAACTATCCGACTGGTGGTTTATTATAAGTTTTGCAGCCCAGATAGGTGGTTCCTCTTCCAGCTTAAGTCCGCTCTGTTTAAGATCTTCTGTCACATCAGGAGGGATTGGACCTGCATCTATTTCACCGTTCTTTAACATTGCGGGTGTGGTTTCCTCAGAAACTCTGACAAATGCAAGACTTTCCACATTTACTTTACCAAGATAATAATCGTGGTTAGCTTCATAAAGATAAGATCCTTCACTGCTGTTATAATCTTTAAATATGAACGGTCCCGTACCTATAAGCGCATCATCTCCAGTATAGGACAGGGGCTCTTCTATATTTTTCCATATATGCTGGGGGAGTATTGGAAGCGTACCAGCAATATTGTTTAAAAAGGGTGCATATTTTTCACTTAAAGTTATATTTACCGTATAACTATCTATTTTCTGCACAGATTCTATAAAACTTGAGTTTACCCACACCCAGGGATATTTCTCTATATAATCAAAGGTGAAGACAACATCAGAGGCATCAAATGGCTCTCCATCATGCCAGGTTACGTCTTTTCTTAAATTAAAGGTAAACATATTTTCATTTTCATCATATATCCAGCTTTCAGTCAGTAGTGGGATCACTTCCCCTTCCTTATCCCTCCACACCAGGGTATCAAAAATAAGGCTCATTCTAATATAACCAGGGCCCCTGGAATACATCCCATAGGGAGATGGAAAACCCCAGTCGCCGGTCGGGTCTGCAATCCTTATTATATCCCCGTCATTGCTGCCGCTAATACCTGAACATGACACAAAAAATATTGCCAAAAATAATGTCGCAAGAATTATAAATAATTTTTTCATTTTACTCCTTTATGTTTTTGTAACTAATCCCATATCCATCCATATAAAAAAACCAATCGGCCAAACAAGCTATACATACAGGTCTTCCTTCTTTTATCCTTGCCCTGCTTTCCATAACGCTTTCCCCGCATATACTACAGGTAACCGAATCATATATAGGAGCATATTCCGGAGGTTTTATTTTGCCGATTTTAATATCAAACATATCAGCCTCAGGTACTTTAAGTTCGCTTATGGCCATTTCTTCTGTCAATTTAAAAAATTTCTTTTTTTCAGAAGCCGAAACTTTTTGCCTTTTGGTTACCACCCTTGTAAAAAGGTCGAAAACTTGAGGATATACTTCTTCTCTTGAATCCCAAAAAGTTTTACTTAAAACCAGCCTTACCGATTCTTTGCTCCTTCTGTTTATTACTGTTACCGCTGTCTTTCCTATATCATTAAAAATCAAAGCATTGTTACCAAAGGTACATCCTGTAACCATCTGGATACCGTCACTAAAACAGTTATTGGTCTCCAGTACCGCAATGACTTCCTCCATACCAGTATTGGAAACAGCCAGCTTTTTCATCGCATAATATCCTGCTTTTACTCCATAGGCAGAATGGCTACATATATGTCCGTGCAGCTCAGCTGTTTTTTCCAGTAGACCTCCAAGATCATTATTCATTATTAATCTATTAATATCATCTCTATATCCCATTATGTTCCTTTCCTATTTTTTTAATTTTTCATTATATAATTAATGTGTTACTTTATCAATAAAAGTAACACTAATTTTAATTTATACATATTTTACTAATCCTTTAGTTTATATTGAAAATAAAAAAGTTTTTTTAATATCTATCATTGTAAATATTAATTATTTAAATATTATACTTGACATTATTAATATATTTAATTATATTTATTAATATTATTAATATTTTATTCCAAAGGTGATGAAATGACTCAGGATTGGAAAGAACTTACAGAGATAACTCAAGGCGCTGCAGTTGAAATAGAAAGAATCAGACTTAAGCACAGTGGCGTCGCTATTGAAGGCCATTTTGAGCTTCCTCCCCTTGCACAGCTCACAGTTGAAGAGCAGACATTTATAACAGCTTTTATAAGATGCAGCGGCTCCATAAAAGATATGGAAGAACTTTTTGGAATAAGTTACCCTACGGTAAAAAACAGGCTTAACAGAATTTCCGGCAAGCTTGAGTTTGTTGAGATAAATCCTCCTGCTTCAGGCAGCGAGGTGCTCAACCAGCTCGATCGGGGGGAAATATCTGTTGAAGATGCAATAAAAAAACTAGGAGGTAATAAATGATTCCACTTATGCTAAAACTTAATATTAAAAGAAAATACCAGGAAGGCCAGGAGGGCTTCGACCTATGGCTGCCTCTTTTTTTGATCTGGTTGATCGCCCTTCCACCGATTTTGCTGCTGACTCCTCTAATATTACTGGCAGCACTTATTCTCTGGCCTACAGGCAAGGGAAGATATATTTTATTTTTATACCTTGCGATCTTCAGACTGATCTGGCATATGTCAGGAATTAAGATAGATATACAGTCAAAGAAAAAATCAGTCTATTTAAATATAATATAATGATTAAGAATTAAGGAGATAAAAATGAACGAAGAAAGAAAAAGAATCCTGGAAATGCTTTCAGAAGGGAAAATAAGTACAGAAGAGGCTGAAAAACTTCTATCAGCACTGTCACAGAGAAGTGAAAATAATCAGGGTATGGTAAAAAATGAACCAAGGTATCTGAGAGTTATGGTAGAACCGGGGGTAGGAAGTAAAAATAAGGATAGGGTAAATGTAAGAATACCGATAAAGTTAATCAGAGCTGGCTTGAGACTGGCCTCCTTTATCCCTAAAGATGCCCAGGACAAAGTAAATGAGGCCCTGCATGAAAAAGGCATTGAAAAGGACTTCACCAAAATCAAACCGGAAGACATTGATGAAATTCTAACACAGATCAATGACTTTACCGTGGATGTGGAAGGTAAGGAAACTGTCAAGGTATTTTGTGAATAAGTTAGAAGATTAGACAATAAAAAAGCCCGGCATAAGACCGGGCTTTTTTATTTTATAAATCCTTTTATTTTATTTTAAAGTCAATATACATATCAGATTTTTTATTTCCGGCTGGTATTATTGACCTTAGAACTCAACTTCACAAAATCTCCTTTAAGGTTCTGATACAGTGCTCTATAAACCCTGTAATGCTTCTTATACTCCTCTGTATTACCATGTATCGGATCTGTCTCAGATACTTCAGTAATAATATTTTTAACAGCCTCCCGGACTGATGGATAGATCCCTGCACCCACTCCGGCTAAAATAGCTGCACCGTATGAGGGGCCTTCTTCTATATTTAATGTTACTATTCTGGTATTAAATATGTCAGAAATAATCTGCCTCCACAGTTTTGATCTGGCACCTCCACCAAATAGCACTACCTTATCTGATGCTATTCCAAGATCTTTCATCAGATTCAGACAATCCAATTGCGAATAAGCTACACCTTCTAAAACAGACCTGGCAAAGTGGTCTCTATCATGTGAGTAAGATATACCAAAAAATACACCTCTTGCATGAGGATCGGCATATGGAGTCCTTTCACCAAAAAGATAGGGTAAAAATATCAGTCCCTTGCTGCCTGGTGGCGCTTTCTCTGCTTTTTTATCCAGCTTTGCATATCCAGACAATTCCTTGCCATTATCAGAAGAGATCTTGCTGCCAATTCCAAAGTTATCATAATACCACTTGTAAGAACCTGCAGCAGATAAAGTCACACCCATAAGGTGCCAGGATCCCTCAACTGCGTGACAGAAGGAATGCAGTCTACCTTTAGGATCATATACCGGTCTATCTGAATGAGCAAATACTACTCCGGAAGTCCCAAGGTAATCTGAGATCACACCTTCATAAACTATTCCCGAACCTACCGCTCCTCCTGCTTGATCTCCCGCTCCGCCTACAATGGGTGTTCCCTGTTTTAGTCCCGTAAGCCTGGAAGCTTCTTTAGACACATAAGAAGATATTTCGATTGACTCATATACAGTAGGAAGTAAATTCCTGTCAATGGAAAGACCTGAGATTATTTCATCTGACCATTTTCTCTTTTTTATATCTAAAAGTATCGTACCGGAAGCATCAGATACATCAGTTGCATAAGTACCGGATAATTTGAATCTTATATAATCTTTGGGCAGTAAAACTTGTGATAATTTTTTATAGTTATCTGGCTCGACTTCAGCCAGCCACAGTATCTTTGGCGCAGTAAAACCGTTAAGAGCCTTGTTATAAGATAGTTTTATAAACTCCTCTTCTCCTCCAAAAATATCATAGATCCTTTGACACTGAGAGGAAGTACGCTGGTCACACCATAGGATAGCAGGCCTTATAACCTTACCTTCGCTGTCTAAAAATATAGAGCTGTGCATTTGTCCAGACAGCCCTATTGCCGATATATCCTTGGTGTCTATTTTAGATCTTGCCAGAACTTCCTTAATAGTATGAACCGCTGCCTTCCACCACTGGTCTGGATCCTGCTCCGCCCAGCCAGACCCTGGTGTGTCCATGGGGTAGCCCTTTTCAGCTGACGCAATAAGTTTTCCTGATCTGTCAATCAGTATACATCTTGTCGATGTAGTCCCTATATCAAAAGCTATAATATAATCCATAAATAATTCAATACCTTTTTATTTCACATTTAAAATATATTCATTTAAAAGGCTTTCCAGATATTCCTGCCTTCCGGAAGAGTTCTTTATCTCTTTTAATCCAAGTGCATATTTTTCAAGAGACTTAAAATCAACTTTTCTTTCCATTATCTTTTTACCTATTCCCATATCATAACTTTTATACCTCTCAGAAATAAATTCTTCTAATATGCCGTCATCCAACATCTTCTGCGCCGCCTTTAAACCTTTTGCAAAACTGTCCATTCCAGCAACATGAGCATAAAAAATATCTTCAGGTTTAAATGATGGTCTTCTTACTTTTGCATCAAAATTTAATCCACCTTTTGTAAAGCCTCCCATTTTCAGCACTTCATACATACAGAGAGTGGTTAAATACAAGTCTGTTGGAAACTGGTCTGTATCCCAGCCCAGCAGTAAATCACCTTGATTTGCATCTATGGACCCCAGAAAGCCGTTTATCCTTGCGACCATCAATTCATGCTGGAAAGTATGTCCGGCAAGTGTAGCGTGGTTTGCTTCTATATTAAGTTTAAAATCCTTATCAAGATCATATGATTTTAAAAAAGCTATTACTGTGGCTGCATCAAAGTCATACTGACTCTTAGTGGGTTCCATAGGTTTTGGCTCTATTAGAAACTGCCCGTCAAATCCTATTTCATGCGCATAATCCACGGCCATATGCATAAAATATGCCAGGTTATCCATTTCCAGCTTCATATCTGTGTTCAGCAGTGTCTCATAACCTTCTCTACCTCCCCAGAAAACATAATTTTGGCCACCGAGCTCTTTTGTCACTTCCAGTGCCTTTTTGACCTGGGCTGATGCATACGCAAATACTTCAGCATTACAGCTGGTCGATGCTCCATGCATAAACCTGGGATTTGTGAAAAGATTAGCAGTGCCCCATAGGACTTTTATTCCGGTATCCGACATCATCTTTTTTATTAATCCTACTATCTTATCAAGATTTTTATTTGTCTCAGATAAGGTGTCGCCCTCGGGAGCTATATCTCTATCGTGGAAACAGAGATACTCTATTCCTAATTTTTGCATGATTTCAAAAGCTGCATATACTTTTTCCTCAGCCATCTTCATTGGAGTAGGTGCACCATGCCATGGCCGAACAGCAGTAGGTGCCCCGAACGGGTCATCTCCCTCCTCGCCCATGGTATGCCAGAATGCTACTGAAAATCTTAGATGATCCTTCATTGCCTTGCCGTCAACCAATTCACCAGCATTATAGTGCCTGAAACATAAGCCTTTCTTAAACTTGTCCTCCGTATATTCTAATTTACCTATATCAGGAAAATATTCTTTCATATGATTCCTCCATTCAATATTATTACTCCTTAAACTATTTTACTCAAAATCTTCTTCAAATTAAATAAAAACTTGGTCTTAGAGTTCACTCACTTTTTAAGGCATCGTCAAATGCTCCTGTATGCGGAGCTATATTTATCTTTTTTACAAAACCATATGCTTCTGTAGCACCTCTCAACCTTTCCATGCCAGAGTCTTCCCATTCTACAGAAAGCGGGCCATCATAACCTATATCATTTAACTCACGAATAATAGATGAAAAGTCAACATCTCCCCTGCCCGGTGAACGGAAATTCCAGCCTCTTCTGGTATTGCCGAACTCCAGGTGTGAACCAAGTATTCCGTTTAATCCATCCAGGGTCAAAGAAGCATCCTTTATATGCACATGATACACTCTATCTGGAAGCTCCCTTATCAAAAGATGGGGCTTCATACCCTGCCAGAGAAGATGGCTGGGGTCAAAATTCATCCCCAGGGTCTTCCTGTAATTAAAAGCTTTAAGAAGTCTTACAAATGTGTAATAGTCAAATGCTATCTCTGTCGGGTGTATTTCCAGCCCGAACTTTATATCATTTTTATCCATTTCATCTAATAACGGCGTCCATCTTTCTACTATAGTATTATAGCCTTCTTCTATCATTTCCTCTGTTGTCTGTGGAAAGGAATACCAGTAATTCCAGATAGTCGAACCCATAAATCCTGTTATTATTTTTATGCCCAGATTTTTTGCAGCCTTTATGGTGTATCTGACTTCCTGTATGCCCCATTCTCTTATCGCTTCAGGGTCATCGGCCACAGTAGACGCTGCAAACCCTTTATGCCTTTTATCGATTACATCTCCCACCAGCTGCCCTGACAGATGTATGCTTATAGCCCATGTCTTAAGATTATACTTCTTTAGAGTATCTTTAACCTGCTTTACATACTCTCTATCTTCTGCAGCTTTTTTGGGATTTATATGTTTTCCCCATGTTCCAAGCTCCAATCCTTCATAACCTATCTTAGAAGCAATTTTACTCATCTCCTCTAAGGACAAATCGGCCCACTGCCCAGTAAAAATTGTGATCGGTCTCATTTCTTAATCACCTCACTTTCATAAAATTATATTATTGTCATCAAAATCTATTCCATATCTACCCATACATTACCTTTGTTAGCGCTTTCTACAGTTTTTGTAATGAATCTCACACCGTCAATGCCCATATCTATAGTAGGATAGCCTGCCTTTGACTCATCTACTTTTACACCTGAGAGCTTTTTCAACAACGCATCGGCAAAAGAGGAATATATATTTGCAAAGGCTTCGAAATAACCCTCAGGATGTCCCGAAGGTATCCTCGAAAACGCTGCAGCTTCAGGATAAATATATCCGCACCCCCTGGAATAAATCTGAGGAGGTTCTCCCTTCTTGACCACCTTAAGATAATTACAGTTCTCCTGTTCAAATTCTACTGTTCCTTTTGTACCGAATATACGGACCTTCAGAGCATTATCATAGCCTACAGCTATTTGAGAACACCAGTAGCATCCGCTTGCTCCATTATTATATCTCAGTAATATTTCAGCATTATCATCCAGCTTCCTCCCTGCACCAAATATATCCAGGTTTGCAATCAGTTTCTTTATTTTCAACCCAGTTATAAAACTAACCATATTCTCTATATGGCTTCCAATATCTCCCACACAATTTGATTTGCCGGCCCGCTTGGGATCAGCCCTCCATTCTGCCTGCCTATTGCCTTCTTTCTCCAAAATATCTACCAGCCAATCCTGAGGATATTCACCCATAACCATACGTATATCTCCGATATCACCTCTCTGGACTATCGTCTGTGCTTCTTTGGCCATTACATGTCCAGTATAAGTATAAGTGACCGCGAAAAGGCAATCATTTTCCTTTGCCAGCTTTTTAAGTTCCAGCGCTTGATCGAGACCTGTGGTCAAAGGCTTATCACAGACTATGCTTATGCCCTTCTTTAAAAATGCTTTAGCTATATCGTAGTGTAAAAAATTAGGCGTTACTATGACGACGAAATCTATTCCGTCTTCGCGGACAGCCTCTTTTTCAGCCATTTCCTGATATGTTGAATAAGCACGATCTTTACTTAGGCCAAGACTATTGCCCATTTCTAGTGTCTTCTCTTTTAAACTGGAGAAAGACCCAGCTACAATTTTGCTTTTTCCGTCAAGTGCTATGGCTTTTCTATGCACATCACCTATAAAAGCTCCAGGACCTCCGCCTACCATACCATATTTAAACACCTTTACTCCCGAAGTCTTTTTACTTGGTTTAATCGGCATAAAGACCACCCCTTTCGATATAAAATAAATTATTTTTCTCAGTTTCTATAACTGATCAACCCTATCAAATTATATTATATTTTTATTCCTTTGCAGCCCATAAAAATCCTCTTTTTGTTATAGTCAATGAAGGTTCAGAATTTGTCCTTTTTTCATCATGACCTAAAGAATTATAAAATACACGCCCTTTACCCCAGTATTTTGTCCAGACAACAGGAATCTCTACCGGACCATTATCTGCATGGGGACCTGTAAGAGCAGCATTCTTCTGGAAATTCCAATTTCCAAAACCAAAATCAAAGTTCATTTCTGCTTTTCCTTCTGATTTAAAAGTCCCCTCCTTGGGAGGAACTTTAGTGGTAGCCAATATATTGACCGCAGGATCTACCTGGAGATAATACTGCTCATCATAAACCTTGAAATCCTCGATCCCCGACATTATGGGATTATCTTTATCTTTTACATTGACTTCATATTCAATTCCATTACCATCAATTCCTGCTGCACCTACATGCGCTACCAGCTGCCCGCCTGCCATAAACTGCCAGTCAGGGCTGCCTCTGAATCCATCACATAAACCGGCATGGCATCCAGCGATTCCGACCCCGCCTGCAACTGCTCCAAGCACTGAATCTAATTGCTCAACTGTCAATTCTCCCATGGTCCAGTGCGGAACAATGAGGTTCAAACTTTTTAATTTCTCCTTGTCACCGTATATATCCAGTTTATCTGATAATTCCACTTCAAAACCACTTTCCTCAAGTATCTTCTTAAAAATATGGGCAACCTTTTCCGGTTCATGCCCATCCCATCCACCGTAAACAATTAATGCTTTCCTTTTCATGAATACACTCCTTTCCCTATTAAATTTTTAATTTAGTTACTTCAACATTTACACACATATTAAACAGTGTAAAGCTTCATTTAAAACAATATCTCTGTCATGCTGATACCTGTAAATATTACTTTCCGCAATCAGCTAAATGAAATATAATAATTACTCAGCTGTTACATATGTGTATCAATGCTACAAACACCTTGACTTTTTTATCTTCTTTGATTGCCTCTATTGATCCAATTCAAATTCTGGAAGCCCCATTTTTAGCAGCATCGGCCTTTCACATGTACTTTTCATTTCATAGTACTTACCCTCTTTTGATGATTCTAGAAAACCGAACATTGTCTCCAGGACATGATAAGCCATCTCCCCGCTTGCCCTGTTTTTTCTTCCGGACTGGATTGCATATATCATATCTGCAAGACCCACACCACGGCTGTTCTCATTGTAACCATACTTAAGAGGTACATTTTCCAGTGGACTGAGCTGTTCTCTCCTGGGTATCTGACTTGGAAATTCTAGCCAGTCTGAATCCTTTCCTTTTCTTATAGATAATTTCCCGCCAAACATATTTGGTCCTCCGTATGGATCATCATCGTTCATATATAGCGTTCCTTCCTTGCCATATATCTCTATTCTTGGTAAGGTCGGATCCCAAACATCAAAGCTCATCATAACGGTTGCTGTTACATTGTTTTTAAATTCCATTACCCCCGTAATATGTGTATCTATTTCTACACTGATCTTTTTCCCATAATTAGGTTGGCTGGTTATAGTCCTCTCATCAAAATATTTCTTGGCATTGCCCAATACTCTATTCACCGGACCAAGTAATGAAATAAGTGCCGTCATATAATAAACTCCCATATCAAACATGGGACCTGCACCTTCCTTATAGAAAAAGTCGGGATCTGGATGCCATACCTCATGCCCATGAAAAGCACAAAAGGCAGAAACAGCAATGGGCTCGCCTATACTTCCATCATCTATAAGTTTTCTGGCTGTCTGCAATCTTCCACCTAAAAAAGTATCCGGAGCAGATCCAATATATAAGTTCTTACTCTTTGCAAGCTCGATCATTTCTTTACCGTCATCAAGATCAATAGTCAAAGGTTTTTCTGTATAGGCATTCTTTCCTGCTTTTAAAGCAGCAATACATATTTCGGCATGTGATTGCGGATTGGTCAAATTAAGAATTACACTTATATCCGGATCTTCCATTATTTCCTTGACACTGCATGCTTTGGGTATTTTATATTTTTCTGATTTCTCTTTTGCGCGTTCCATGATTTTATCGGCACATGCTACAATTTCCATGACAGACCACTTCTTAGAATTCTGTATATAAACATCTGAGACATTCCCACATCCTACAAGTCCGATTTTTAATTTACCCATGAAATTTCCTTTCATTTTTTTAAAATTTTGTCTATATTAATATAGAATTGGTTTATATAATGTTGCTTCATACATTAAATCGCCAATTCCTTTCACGGTGTCAAGGAGGGGTATTTTTATAAATTCCCCTCCTTGACACTCCTCTTTTAGAATCCAGGTAAGTAATCTTCGTAAGACCCAGATTCATAGTCGACAACTGGAGTTTCCATAAAATTCCAATATGGATCCCACTGCTGTCCTACTTCCCATCCTTCATCAACAATCGTGATGACGAATGGTGCTAACTGATCAGTTTCATCAATAGGAGATTGAATGATCAGATTCGTAATCCATCCATCTGATATTGATTCCATTCCTGCTTTGCTGCCGCCCAGTGATACTGAAGGAATCTCGCCTGGAGCGTAGCCTGCTTCTTCTAATGCAATTCCTACGCCTGCACCCATATCATCACTATGCGACCATATTAAATCAATATCGTCTCCATAGCTGGTAATGAAGTCAGACATTATACGTACAGCTTCGTCTTTTACCCAGTCTGCCGGTTGATTAGCAAGAACTACAAGTCCGTCATTAAGTACATCATTAAAACCTTCTGTTCTTCCTATGGATGCATCCTGGCCTGTAGCTCCTTCTACAATAACTATATTGCCCGAATCACCCAGTATATCGTTTGCTACTCCTCCTGCGACCTTACCTTCTTCATAGTTATTCGGTCCGAAATATAAAGCTGTGTATGGTACCGATTCCTCTACAGGTGAACCATTACCCATAATTATAACTATTCCTGCATCGTATGCTTTCTTGATACCTGTAGCTATAGCCTGTGAATCCACAGGAAATATAACAATTGCATTAGGTTTCATTGCAATCGCATCATCCAGCTGGCTGGATTGAAGCTGAGCATCAAATTCTCCATCAAACATGAACATTTCAATACCAGCTTCGTTCAATCTCATTTCCAGATTTTCAGAATACAAAGGTGGATAGGGAGATTGCATACCAATATTTAGCAGTACGACAGTTTTTTCACCTTCTACTGCTGTAGCTTCCTCAGCAGTTTCCTCAACAGCCTCTTCCTCTGCAGCTTCCTCAGCGGCAGTTTTACAGCCAGACAGTGAGAACACTGCCACCATGGAAACTGTTATTGCTATCACTATAAGCAATAATAAGATTTTCTTCATTTTCTAACTCCTTTTTGTTTATTGGTTTTTTACAAATAGACAGGTAAGATTTATTTTAGGATAGAAACTCCTTAAATAGATCTTACTTTTTTTCCATAATGACCTCCTTTCAAAATTTACATTTATTTATATTGACTATAAGTACCTCTTTTTTTGGATATTGATCGCATCAATAACAACTATTAAAATCAACAGCAATCCTCTTATCATTTCCTGTATAAAAGATGATATTTTCATAATCACCATTGCGTTATTCATGATACCGAGAAGTAGAATACCCTGGAATGCTTTAAAAATACTCCCCTCTCCACCTTCCATACTTATTCCGCCAAGCAGCACGGCAGTGATCACAAAAACAGCAGTTGAGCCTCCAATTCTACCTGATGCTATATTTAATTTGCCTGCCAGCATAACACCTGCTAATCCTGCTAAAAATCCGGTTATTGTAAAACAGATTATCCGCACCATATCTACTTTAAGTCCAAAAAACTTACTCGCTGTAGCATTACCTCCTATAGCAAATATATGCCGGCCTAAAATTGATCTCTGCAAAATAATCTCAAATATTATCAGCAATATAATAAAGACAATTACCGGTAAAGGTATCCGAAACAGTTCAGTCTGAGAAATCAACACAAAATTTTCATTAGTTCCTTTTATGGTATGTTCCTTCGTAAGTGCAAACACGACACCATTTAAAAAAACCATTGTGCCCAGTGTAACAGCAATTGAAGGTAGCTTAAGCTTCGTGGTAATCAAACCATTCATTAAACCGATGACAATGCCTCCAGTAATTCCAGCAAGTATTCCTGTAAACACACCATAAGACTGGAACATAACTGATAGGACTGCACCAAACGCCATAATAGAACCGACTGAAAGATCTATCTCTCCAATAATAATCAACATCGCCATTCCGATAACAATCATTCCCTCAAATGATATAGTCTGGAAAATATTTGTTATATTCTGAAAAGTTAAAAAATAATCTGAACTTATCCACAAGAATATTCCAATAGCCACTATTATCAATAATATCTTCTGTTCGATTATGAAGTTTCTAAATTTTTCAGCCTTCAATTCTTCTCCTTACTCTAATATCAATGATTATAGCGATGATTATCAGAAATCCTTTTACTATATTTTGGAAAGCATATGGGACATTGTATAGTGTCAGAGCATTTATAATTACTGCTAATAACAGAACACCAATAATTGTTTTAAATATGCTGCCTTTTCCACCAGCTAAACTTGTTCCACCGATCACTACAGCTGTTATAGCATCAAATTCAAAACCGGCTCCTGTTACCGGACTTCCCGTTGTCATCCTCGAGCTATAAATTAAAACAGCTATGGCAACAGAAACACTTGATATTATAAATGCTATAGTTCGTATTCTATTGGATCTAATACCTGCGATCTCTGCTGCTGTAGTATTTGTCCCCACATATTTTATCTTTCTTCCTAAAGTTGTGTTATTAAGTAATATTTGATAAATAATTGCTATTATAAAGAATATATATACATGAATTGGTATTCCCAGTAATTTACCCCTCCCGATAAATCCATACCAGGTACCGGTAACCCCCGCTATAATAGCTCCGTTGGTATAGAGCAGAGCCGCCCCAGCGTAAAATGAGAGTGAGCCTAAAGTTGCAATAATAGAGTTGACTTTAAACTTTGTAATGACAAAACCATTCAAAAAACCTATAACTACTGCCATTATCAATGGTATAAAGATTCCCAGAAAGTTATTGCTCTGTTGAAAAGAAATAGAAACTACATTTAGCAAAGAAAAAACAGAGCCTACTGATAGGTCCAGGCACCCGGTGATTACCACTATAGTCATTCCGCAGCTTATAACTCCTATTACTGTGATCTGTTTTAATAAATTCACAAAATTACCGGTGGTGCGGAAACTAGGAGTGGTAATAGAAAATATCACAATAAGTAAAATCAATATTATTAATTGCGATTGGTCCCTTAATATGTTTGTAAATTTATTTCCTTTTTTGCTCATTTACACTCTCATTGCTGATCTGATAAGATTTTTTGTCGTTATATCCTTATCTGAAAATTCGTCACGTATTTCCCCCTTTGATAACACAATTACTCTGTTCGCTACTCTGGTCATTTCCTGGATTTCCGAAGATAAGATAAATATCGATACCCCTTTAGAAGCTAATTCTTTTATTATGTTATATATTTCCTCCTTACTTCCGACATCTATCCCTCTTGTAGGATCATTTAAGATCATTAACTTTGGTTTTATGGTCAACATACGGGAAAAAATGACTTTTTGTTGGTTTCCTCCACTAAGATAAACGATCAATGTTGAAACAGAAGGTGTCCTTATTGCTAATCTTTTAGCATATGTCTTAGTAAGTTCTATTTCTTTTTTAGTATTCATAAAGAATTTATTCTCAACATTGAATAACCACAATGGAGAGATGTTTGCACTTACACTCATGTCTAAAAAGAGGGACTGTAATTTTCTCTCTTCCGGAAGATAAATGATTCCATGCTTAATAGCATCGGCAGGATGTTTTATATTTATCCTTTTTCCCAAAAAATAAATTTCCTTAGATTGTGCCGGCCATAGACCAACAATGCTTTTTACTAGTTCATCTTTTCCAGACCCCATTAATCCCACTATTCCAAGAATCTCTCCTTTGTACAATTTCATATTAAAATCTATTATCTTGTTTCTTATTGAAAGTCTTTTAATTTCGAAAATTATTTTCTTTTCTTTTGACACACTTTTTTCTGCTGCTTTTAATTCACGCCCTATCATTAAGGAAACAATTTTATTTGTATCAAATTCACTTTTTTCCATTACACCTTGATTTTTCCCATCTCTAAAAATACTTATCCTGTCAGCAATTCCGACAACTTCATCAAGTCTATGCGAGATGTATATTATGCTGATCCCTTTTTTCTTTAATTCTTTAATAATTAAAAATAATTTTTCTACTTCTTTTTTAGTTAGTGAAGACGTAGGCTCGTCCATGATTATGATCCGGGCATTTTTAACCGTTATAGCTTTGATTATTTCTATGAACTGCTGTTCAGCTGTAGTAAGAGAAGCTAATTTCCTTCCTGGATCTATGTCAATATCAAACTCTTTTAGTATTTTTTTTGTCTCGATCATTAACTTTTTAAAATTGACAAAACCAGGGACTCTGCTTCTAGGCAATTTCCCCAAGAAAACATTTTCGGCAACTGAAAGTTTCTGTATATTTTCTAACTCCTGATATATCATACTAATACCAAGAGCTCGAGCTGCATCTACATTTCCAATAGCTACTTTTTTATCTTCAAATTTTATGGTCCCTGAATCCTTCTTGTAAGCCCCTGATAGGATTTTCATAAGAGTAGATTTACCGGCACCATTCTCCCCGACAATTGCATGTATTTCTCCTTTTTTTAGATTAAAATCAACTTCATCTAATGCAACAGTTCCGGGAAATGTTTTTATCACTTTTTTTATTTCTAATAGCAATTACCTGTACTCACCTTTTCATTTTTATAGATAGATCAACCTGCATTTTCTTATAAATCCTAAAGGATTTTTTAAATTCTCATAATAATTTATCTAAAACAACACCTACCGAACCAACTAAACCAGCTTTTCTCCCCAGTTGTGAATATTTAATCCTAATATTTTTTTTAATTGAGGGTAAAATATTAGCCTTAGCGACTTCAACAATTTTATCTATAAAGGAATCCCCTCCTACTGTATATTCCCCACTGATGATTATTAATTCCGGGTCTATAACAGCTACGATTATAGATACTGCTACACCAAGCCAATATGATATCTCATCGACAATTTTTTTTGCTAGATTATCCCCGTCATAAAAACACTCAAATAAAGTTTTGGATTCAACTTTAAAATTATTATCTCTATACTTCCTTGCTAAAATAGAGTCTTTAAATTCTGATAAATTCATATATTCCTTTACCAGGTTATTAATCCTGACCGTATTTGCTAGTGCATTAAGACAACCCTTATTGCCGCAAACACATTTAGGACCATCAGGACTTAGCTTTATGTGTCCAAATTCCCCAGCAAAAAGATTTTTACCTGTTATACATTCGTCGTTTGTAAAAAATCCACCGCCTATTCCATAACCGGTCAAAATCACAGCAAAATTATCTACTTTTTTTGCCAGACCAAACATCTTCTCACCATAAGAACGAACTCTATTTTCATTACTCACATATACACCTATTCCCATCCTATCTTTTATTATTTTTGCGATTTTTATATTCTCCCAGTTATACATATAAGGAAGTAAACGAATAACACCGCTTTTTTCGTCCACTATTCCCGGTACGCCGATTCCAATACCCAACACTTTATTTTTTTCTATGCCAGCATCTTTAATCATTTCTTCAAACATTTCAATCATACTGGAAATTATTTCTTCGTGGCCTGCTCTAATGTTGTTCTTAAAAAATTTCTCAACTATAATGTCTGCATTGTAATTTGCCAATACCCCCTTTATCTTTTTTAGACCCATCATCGCACCAATAATATAACCAGCATTCTCATTAAACTTTAATAATACCGGTCTCTTTCCTCCTTCTTTTGTAGACTTCCTTAAACCGGCCTCCAAAACCAGTTTTTTTCTTATTAACTCTGTTACTATATTATTTATAGCTTGTTGAGAAATATTGATTTTTTTTGCAATATCTGATTTTGTAACGATGTTTTCTTCTCTTATGATATTTATAATCGATTTTGTGTTAAGTTTTCTTATATGTTTAGGTTTTCTTGGATTCATTAGAGTAACTTATCAGTTGTTAAACTTAGTTTATATACTACATTGTTAGACCTTATTTGTCAAGTACTTGTTGCAATTGTTATTAAAAAATATAAACTCTATCTAATAAATCTATAATATGTACTTAAAGAACAAATGCTTGAAGATTACAAGTTGATATACTAAAAGCCTATATTTAAATTTTAGGGACATTTTTTAACAAATTGAAATGAGTCAATTAAAAATGAATCAGAAAGTTTTATTTATGATTTACTGATTTTTAACCTTATAAATCTTCCAGTTGGAACAATAGTTATTTTTATCTCACTGTTTTGTGAGATCCTTTCATTTAAATATTTTTGAATATCTTTTATTTTCTTAAATCCTAATTTTTCAGTTTCTTCCCGGGAAAAATCCGAATAGAGAAGGACTTCGTTTTTAGTAAGGATTTTGGATATTGCCACAGCCTTATGACCTCCAAGAACAAATTTCTTCTCAATTTTTTTACTTAGATAATTATAATCATTATAGCCGGTCATCCACTGTTCAAATATATCATCCCCAAATCCTTCACAGCAGGAAGCTACAAGAATTATGGTCCCTTTTTCGGCTGTTATTTCTTTTACGTTTTCCAGTGCTTTATGGGATTGGTATAAATTCATATCCTTTGGATAGCCGCCCTGAGAAGTTATCACTATATCAGCAGCACATTCCACTTCACTCCCATATATAGATTCATATTTCTTTATGCCTTCCAGATAGGCATCATTATTCTGCCCTGCCACAGCAGCAATTATTTTTTTTTCGTCATTTATTATTACATTGAATATAAAATCAATACCTGCCAATTTACCTGCTTCTTCAATATCCTCTCTTACCGGATTATCTAAAAACCTGCCCGCAGCTGATCTGTTATCCAGCATCATTGAATGGTTTGACTGGATGGAATTTCTGGTGCATATTCCAGGCATAACTGCCTTCGCACCTCCGCTGAAACCGGCAAAATAGTGATATTCAATATTACCTGTAACAATTAAGAGATCATATTCCAATACTCTTTTAAAAACTTCTACTGGTGTTCCTCTTGAGGTATAACCAATCAGTTTTGACTTTGAAGTATCCGAGTCTATTGTTTCAATATTTTTGTAAACATAGTCGCCCACAAGTTTCCTTTTTTCAGAATCAGTATGGCTACGGTGGATCCCCAAACCCAGTACTACTAAGATATCCTTGTTTTCTATTCCCCCCTTTCTTAATTCGCCTGCCAGAAGGGGCAGAAATTTATATGAGGGGCACGGCCTGGTAATATCACTTGCAATGATACAGGCACTTTTCTTGCCTGAAGCAATTTCCCGCAGCCTTCTGGATTTTATCGGATTTTCCAAAGCGCCTGTTATGGTCTTACCTTCATCTAAAATAAGACTGGCACTTCCTTCTGAAATTATATCCAGTATGTTTTTATCCGGGATATTTATTCTTATACTTTTTTTCCCAAATGGGATATCGACTTTCATTATCTGGTTTCCATAATCTTTTTCGCTTTTCTTTCAATTAGTTTTAAATCTACCTTTCCATAAGTGTTACCGCACTCCACGGCAGCTCTGGCCACACTTACTGCAACAGCCGGAAGGACCCTCTTATCAAAAGGCTTTGGAATAATATAATCTTTCTTCAGGCTGCCGCTTGCTATTTTGGAAATAGCTTTTGCTGCGGCGAGTTTCATATCTGTATTTATCTCTATTGCCCCCGCGTCCAGAGCTCCTCTGAAGATCCCGGGAAATGCCAGGACATTATTTACCTGATTAGGGTAATCGCTCCTTCCGGTAGCTATAATATCAACACCACATTTTTTTGCGACTTCCGGCTTGATTTCAGGTTCAGGATTTGACAGGGCAAATATGACTGGGTTTTTCTTCATCCTTTTTATCATCTCTGCAGTCAATACATCTGCCACAGAAACACCTATAAATACATCGGCGTTCTCAACCGCATCAAAAAGGCCTCCCTTTATATTCTCTGGATTAGTAAACTCAGCCATCTTCCTTTTGGGATCATTTAAGTCCTTTCTGTCTTTAGAGATTATTCCCCTGCTGTCGCATACAACCATATCCGATACATCTACATTGCTCAGCAGATTCACAATAGATGTCCCGGCTGCTCCTGCTCCATTTATTACTATTTTCACTTCCTTTATGTCTTTTCCGTAAATTTTTAAAGCATTAAACAATCCAGCTAAAACTACAATAGCAGTCCCGTGCTGATCGTCATGGAAAATAAGCATATTTGTCTCCCTCTTTAACCTATCCTCTATCTCAAAACACCTGGGTGCTGCTATATCTTCTATATTTATTCCTGCAAAAGAAGGCTCCAGTAGTTTTATGGTATTGACAATTTCATCACTATCCTGACTGTCTATACAAATTGGGAAGGCGGATACTCCTCCAAACTGTTTGAATAACACACATTTTCCTTCCATCACCGGAAGAGCTGCTCTGGCTCCCATATTACCAAGACCCAGGACAGCCGAGCCGTCAGATACCACTGCAATCATATTGCCCCTGGCGGTATAAGTGTTTATTTCCTGCGGATGTTTTGCAATCACACAACAGGGCTCCGCCACACCGGGAGAATAAGCAAGGGACAGGTCATGTTCGTTTTCAGTTTTTACCTTACTTACTATATCGATCTTGCCGACATTTTTTTTATGCATTTCCAGTGCTTCCTTATAAATACTCAATTAATCCTCGCTTTATTTTTAATAATCTTAATAATTATTTATAATACCTGCTTTATTTTTTTTTGCATCTATTATAAATAAATTGCCGGATTCTAAATGGCTCCTGCTGTGGAACCGCCCCAAAAATCAATAATGGATAAAAGCAAGACCGACTCTTTTTTAATCTTAAAGGTATAATTTTATTAATGACAGATTATGACATATAATAGCACTTATGGAATTCTATGCAGATACAGACATAGGAAAATACAGGGAAAAAAATGAAGATTCCCTTTATGCTGAAAAACCCCTTTTTATCGTTGCTGATGGAATGGGAGGGCATAGAGCTGGAGAAGTCGCCAGTAGCCTGGCCGTTGAAGCTTTTACCGAAAGCTTTTATCAGAATCTTAAAGATAAAAGTCCAGAAACTGATTTTGATAAAGAAGCATATGATCTGACTCATGAAAGTATCAAAGTGCTGCTGATAGAAAGCATTAAAAAGGCCAACAGATCGGTATTCAGTCAGGCAGAGGAAAAGCCTGAATTCTACAGAATGGGGACTACACTTACAGCATGTTATATCCAGAAGGACAGAGCATATATAGTCCATATAGGTGACAGCAGGCTTTATATTAAAAGAAGCGGAATCTTTAAACCATTGACTTCAGACCATACCATAGTCGGTGAATTGTACAGAAGAGGAGAATTGAGTTACGAAGATACTTTCAACCATCCTCAGAAAAATTACCTTACCAATGTCCTGGGAATTGCAGAAAGTATAAATCCTGATTTCTTCTCATATAAAATCCTACCGGAAGACATACTGATCCTATGTTCTGACGGCCTTAACTCCATGTTGAAAGATAAGGAAATAGCCGAAATCATCAATAAATATAGAAGTGCCAGAGATATTACTAAAAATCTTATAAAAGGCGCATTATTAAAAGGCGGTCTGGATAATATAACAGTTATAGCAATAAAAGTCTAAAGATGCCCGAGCAAGAATCAAAAAAAAATAAAATAATCTCCAAAAGATACAAGATAATCAAAAAAGTCGCTTCCGGAGGGATGGCTGATGTTTTTTTGGGAGCTGATCTTAAATTAGACCGTAAAATCGCTATAAAAATTTTATCTGCCAGTAATGCCAGGGATAAAAATTTTGTGGCGAGGTTCAAGAACGAAGCACAGACTCTGGCCAGGCTCAATCATCCCAACATTGTACAAGTATACGATTGGGGAGAATTTGATGACTCCTATTTTATCTGCATGGAGTACATCGAAGGAAACAGCCTTAAAGAAATAATAGAAAAAAAAGGCACACTACCGCCCAGAACTGTTGTTAATTATGCGGTACAGATATGTAATGCCCTTCTAATGGCTCATAAAAATAATCTTATCCACCGGGATATTAAACCCCAGAATATACTGGTAACCCCGGAAGGCAAGGTCAAGGTAACTGATTTCGGCATTGCAAAATCCCTGAACATAGATGTAACCAAAACATTGAATATAATGGGAACAGCTCATTACATATCACCAGAACAGGCAAAGGGAGAAGTACTGGACCACCGGACAGATATCTACTCACTGGGTATAGTATTATATGAAATGTTGACCGGGGACGTTCCTTTCAGAGGCGATAGTTCTATTAATATCAGCCTGAAACATATAAGTGAAATACCTGTAAAACCATCTGAATTAATAGAAGATATACCTCCAGGACTGGAAAAAATTATAATGCACTGCCTGGAAAAAAATCCGCAGGCGCGTTACTCTACAGTAAAGGAGCTGGCAGATGACCTTAAGAAATATCCGACAGGCAAGAATTTAAGTTTTGCTACCGGTAATCAAAGAACAAGCAAAACCAGTATATTTATAAAAAAAGCAAGATCAAATTTAGCTGCAATCCTTATGGCAGTTTTTATGACTGTCTTTCTGACCCTGTTCATATTTTACAGTTTTAAATACTATAATTTAAGAACAGCTGCCAGTAATTCAGTCACAGTCCCACCTATTGAAAATATATCAGTAGAAAATGCAGAATATATAATCAAGCTGTTTAATCTTAATCTTATAATAAAGGACGAGATCTATGATTCCGAAATTCCATCAGGATTTATTATAGAGCAGATCCCGGATCCAGGAGAAAATATTGCAGCCGGCAGTGACGTTGAGGTAATAATAAGCAAGGGCCAGGAAATTACATATATATTGACTCCGAACCTGATAGGCCTTACTTTGGAGGAAGCTTCAGAGGTACTTGAAGACTTCGGGCTTACCAGTGGAGAGATTTCTAAAACATACAGCAGTACATTTGAAAAAAATCTTATTATAAGCCAGAAGCCAGTGTATAAGGAAAAAATCAATCCGGGAGGAGCAGTTGATATAATCGTAAGCGAAGGTAATAAAATTGTCATTATTCCCAATATTATCGGTCAGGATTATATTTATGCCTCAAATTATTTAAAGTCTCTTGACCTTTTGTTAAAAGATAGTAAAGCCCCTTGTACAGATACCATAGACGAACCAGGAAAGGTCATTGAAGTAATACCGCCTCCCGGCTCCGAAGTGGAAGCAAAAACTTTGATAGAACTAGTGATCTCTACCAATGAACATCTGACACTGGTCCCGGACCTCATGCAACTGAGTTTAAATCAGGCCAGGAACATACTTGATTCACGAAATATCAGCTATGAAATAAGTTACATAGATACAGATTACGCAGTACAGAAAGATTTAATTTTAGGGCAAAGCCCTGAAGCTGAGACTTATATTCCTACAGATTCAAAAATAATACTGTTTGTGGGTAATTAAAAATGTCTATTCCAGGTTAAAAAACCCCATTCTCTCAAATTTCTCTGCTCTTTTGGATTTTAATTCATCGCCGGAAAACTTCTTATATCTTTCCATTGCACCTATTAAATACCTCCTTACAATTCTTACCATTCTCCTGGGCGCGTTTTGTGCACCGCCAATAGGCTCGTGGATTATCCTGTCTATAACTTTAAGACTGAGCAGGTCTCTCGAAGTCAGCTTAAGCTCTCTTGCCGCTAGTTTTGTACCGGAAGGATCCTTCCACAGGATAGCTGCGCACCCTTCAGGTGAAATAACTGAGTAAGTAGAATTTTCAAGCATCGCTACCTCATTTCCTACTGCCAGAGCCAGTGCTCCGCCACTTCCACCTTCACCTATCAAGACCGCAATTATAGGGACTTTCACTTCGAACATAAGTAAAATACTATTTGCAATAGCGCTTGCCTGTCCATTATCTTCTGCCTCAAGATCAGGATAAGCCCCCGGCGTATCTATAAAAGTGACTATTGGGAAACAAAACCTTTCAGCCAGTCTCATAATTCTCTGTGATTTCCTATAACCCTGAGGTATACTCATGCCAAAGTTATATTCCAGCTTTTCCTTTATATCCTTACCCTTGTAATGGCCAATAACAGCAACAGTTCTACCATCAAGCTTGCCAAGTCCTGCGACAATAGACTTGTCCTCACCGGTCAATCTATCACCGGAGAGTTTCACGAAATCTTCAAAAATACCATTTATATAATCAAGACATTGAGGTCTTCCTTCACCTCTTGAAAGCTCGACAATTTTCCACACCCTTCTGGCATCTCTTTCCACTTTTTTATAATTCTCGATTTTTCTGGTAAGATCCCTTTCTGCATCCTTAAAATGTATACCGCTGAAAAAAGGAACCTTTTTTAATTTTTCCAGCTTTGATAATGATTGTAAGATCTCTTTAAGATAATTTTTTGGAATATCTTCTAACTTTTTTAAATCCATTTTAATCCTTAAATAACCTTAACAATTTAGCAAGTGTCCCCTTTAGATCAACTCTATTTATAATCATGTCGACCTGCCCGTTCTTTAAATTCCTTTCTGAGTTTCCAAAATCAGAAGGAAGGTGTTTTTTTATGGTCTGTTTCACAACTCTCGGCCCCGCAAAACAAAAAAGTGTATTAGGCTCTGCAATTATGATATCCGCGATAGTTGCAAAACTAGCGCTTACACCTCCAGAAGTTGGATTAGTAATAACTGTAATAAAGGGAATTTTATTTTCTCTTACCCTGTTCATGCTTGAAACTGTCTTAGCCATTTGCATCAAAGACACTATTCCTTCCTGCATCCTTGCTCCTCCGGATGTACAGAATATGATCAGGGGAATTCTCTTTTCAATACAGCAGTCGGATAAAAGTCTGACCTTCTCTCCTACCACACTGCCCATACTTCCACCCATAAAACTAAAATCCATGATACCCAGAGCAACATCATGTCCATCTATTTTTGCCTCACCGGTTAGAATCGCTTCTGTAAGGCTGGTTTTAAGTTTGGTATCTCTTAATCTTACGCTGTAGGATTTAAGATCATAAAAGTTTAAAAAATCAACCGAATTAATATTCTTACCCAGCTCGGTAAAACTGTTTTCATCTATTGTGATCTGAAGCCTGTCTCTGGTATTTACATAGTGGTGATAATTGCAGTATGGACATACCCAATAATTCAATATAAAAATTTCATTTTCAATATTCTTACTGCAGTTACTGCATTTGACCTTTTTCATTTGCCTTCCCAGCTATAGATACTTTTTAAATCCCAGAGTAACGTTATGACCCCCGAACCCCATTGAATTGGAAAGCGCGACTCCAATTTCCCTTTTCTGGCTCACCTTTGCAGTATAATTTAAATCACACTGCTCATCCGGATTGTCAAGATTTATAGTAGGGGGGATTATATTATTTTTTAAAGCCATTATAGAAGCTATAGCTTCAATTGCACCTGATGCGCCCAGGCAGTGTCCGGTCATTGATTTGGTTGAATTTATATTGATATTATATGCATATTTGCCAAAACATCTTTTAATTGCATTACTTTCAATAACATCATTTAGAGGGGTTGACGTCCCATGAGCATTAATATGATCCACTCCTTCCAGGGCTACATCCCCTTCATCCAAACAATTTCTTATACACCTTGCCACATTTGCGCCTGATTCTTCAAGAGCAGTTATATGATAGGCTTCTCCTGAAAGTCCGTACCCAAATATTTCACAATATACTGCTGCATTTCTTTTCAAAGCATGGGAGAGCTCTTCTAAGATCAGTATACCGCAGCCCTCTCCCATTACAAAACCATCTCTGTCACGGTCAAAAGGCCTAGAAGCTTTCTCGGGCTCTTCATTTCTGGTAGAAAGAGCCTGCATATTGGAAAATCCTGCCATCCCTATCGGAGTAACAGCCGCTTCGCTTCCGCCAGCAATCATAACCTCTGCGTCACCCCTTTTTATTATTTCAAATGCATCGCCTATGGCGTTAGAACCTGCAGCACATGCTGTAGTAGAAGCGCTTACCGGTCCTTTAGCTCCACACATTATAGAAACCTGAGCGGATGCCATATTGCATATCATCATAGGAATAAGGAAAGGACTCACTCTATCTGCCCCTTTAGTCAGAAGCCTCTCATGTTGTATCTCCAGTGTCATAAGTCCGCCCACTCCACTGCCTATATAAACCCCTACTTCGTGTTCATTTCCAGAATTGATCTTAAGACCACTTTCTTTTATAGCATCCAAGGACGCGGCAACTGCAAATTGAGCAAATCTGTCCATTCTTTTTGCCTGTTTTAAATCAAAATAATCTTCAGGTTTAAAATCCCTTACCTGTGAGGCTATTTTTGAACCTATCTTTTCAACATCAAATCTGTCAATTCTGCTTATACCTGATTTCCCTGATAGCAGATTTGCCCAGAATTTGCCGACTTCAAGCCCTAATGCCGATATCACTCCCAATCCGGTTACAACTACTCTTCTGCATCTATTTTTTTGCTTCATTGATTATTTTCTTATATAAAAAAGCTGTCTTTTGTATTAAATACCCATCCCGCCGTCTAAACTTATCACAGTACCGGTTATATAATTTGAGTCATCACTGGCTAAAAAAAGTACGGTCTTTGCAACATCTTTTACACTTCCAAGCCTTCTTGTAGGAATTTGCTCCATCAATTTTTCCTTTACTTTATCACTCAGCTTTTCAGTCATCTCAGTTTCTATATAACCCGGTGCAATAGCATTTACCAGGATGTTTCTACCTGCAAGTTCTCTTGCCAGAGTCTTGGTAAGCCCTATTATCCCTGCTTTTGATGATGAGTAATTACTTTGACCTGCATTACCGTGGACACCTACTATTGAAGATATATTTATTATCTTTCCACTCCTTTTCTTGACCATGTTCTTAACTACATATTTAGAACATATAAAGGCTCCCGTCAGATTTATATCAATTACTTTTTGCCAATCCTCAAGACTCATTCGAAGTATTAGATTATCCCTTGTGATCCCTGCATTATTGACAAGAATATCAATTCCCTCTTCTATACCTATGATTTTTTCTATGGAACTCTCTACGTTTTCTTCATTGGTGATGTCTACTTCCAAAAAGTTTATTTTATTTTTACCGTAAACTGATTTAAATTCTCTTACAGTCTTATCTCCTTGCCCGCGGTCAACATCAAAAATATATACTACAGCACCTTCTTTAAGAAAAGTACCACTTATCTCTCTTCCTATACCCCTGGCGCCGCCCGTTACTACAGCAACTTTATCCTTAAGCTTCACTAATTATTCCTTCTTTCCTAAGTGACCTCTTCAGATTCTCAATGTCCTCTATTTTATCAGTATTTAATATTAAAACTTCCCTGCCTTCTACCCCAGCTATCCTTTTAACCAGACCTGATAAGACCTTCCCGGGCCCGACTTCTATAAAAATGCCCATATTCATATTAAGTAGATACTCTATACTATCCACCCATCTTATGGAATCTGTTAGCTGGCAGGCTAAAACTTTTGCGATGTCGTGTCTATTTCTATAAGCTACCTCGGTAGTTGAAAAGAAAGGAAGACTCAAATCCATAATTTCTATATTCTTATCAATAAACGTCTTCAGCTTATCCGAGACTTCCTTCATCAGTGGGCAGTGCGACGCTACACTTACTTCAAGGGGTATTATTCTTTTTATTCCTCTTTCTTTTAGACTTTTTATCGCATCTTTAACTGCATCTTTATATCCGCTTATTACAATCTGTGAGTAATCATTATAATTGGCAATAAAAGCACTTCCCTTAAAATCTTTTAAAACATCTTCAATAAAATCTATCTGTGCTCCCAAAACAGCAACCATCATTCCTTTTATACTACGATTGGCCTGGCACATACATTTACCCCTGTACCCGACCAGCTCTGCCCCCTGCTCAAAGCTGTAAGCTCCGCTGCTGTAAAGCGCACTGTACTCTCCAAGGCTGTGTCCCAATACAGTACCAATAAGAGTTTTATCTAAAGAAAGTTCCTGCATTATATAATCATTTAAAGCACAACTCAGACAATAAATGGAGATTTGACTAAACCTGGTATTATTAAGTGAGTTCTTACTGTTTTTACCTTTAATGATCTTTGTTATATCCTTTCCCATGACCTCACTTGAAATCTCAAAATATTTTTTATATTCGCTGTTGGCTTCCAGAAAATCTATTCCCATGGTCGGGTACTGAGAACCCTGACCGGGAAACATTAAGACAATTTCCTTCATATTTTTAGTATTTTTATTTCTTCTATAATCCAATTGAAAAACCTTTCTAATCCAGAGCAAACATTATATCTACGGTACAGGCAATATCACCACCTACCATAGCTCTGCCTTTTGCCTTTCCAATGTTTCTTCTGAAATTTTCCATTTCTACCTCTATTACCAGCTCATCACCGGGTCTTACTATTTTTTTAAATCTTGCTTTATCTATACCTGCAAACAATACCAATTTACCTTTATTCTTAGGAAGCATAAGTAATGAAACCGCTCCTGCCTGGGCAATAGCCTCTACTATCAGGACTCCGGGCATAATGGGGTCAGAAGGAAAATGGCCCTTGAAATAATATTCCTCCCGCCTGACATATTTTATAGCCTTAATCCTTTTTGCAGGTTCAGTATCTATAACTTTATCGATTAAAAGAAAGGGCTCCCTGTGAGGAATAATATTTTCAATATCTTCTCTGCCCATCTCTTTCATAAATTATAATCCTTTTCTATTAAAAACTTAATGGTAGAAAATAGAATTCTGTAGCTTTAAAGTAGACGGAACTATACTTTTATAGTTTCATATAAAGACTTTCTTTTTAAACCTTATTTGTAATACAATTTAAAATAATAAAATTTTAAAATAAACTCCGTTCTGCGTATGAAAAATTTTATTTTAGATAAATACTATAAATCTCTTACAACCGATTATATCGGAAAAAAACTTATTTATTTAGAAAAAACCGACTCCACAAACAGTTACGCTTCTGAACTTATAAGAAAAAGAGGAGAAAGCCTAAGTGATAGTCTGGAGGGAACAGTCGTGCTGGCTGAGACTCAAAAAAGGGGAAGGGGCAGATTTGAAAGAGAATGGATATCACCTTCGGGTGGCCTCTGGTTTACCATAATACTTAAAACCAGCCTTGAACCAAAAGACCTCATGGAGGTCACATTAATTGCAGCATATTCAATAGTAAATATACTGGATAGAGCTTATGGCATAAATGCAGCTATAAAATGGCCTAATGATATATACCATAAAAAACTAAAGTTAGGCGGAATTCTAACTGAAGTTGAAAAAATCGCAGATATACCTTATTTAATTATAGGTATAGGTTTAAATGCAAATCTGATTAAAGGTGATTTTGCCTCCTACAGCGGAAAATCAACATCAATTAAAATAATACTGGGTAGAGATGTAGAAAGAGAAACTCTCCTGTCAAAAATACTGTTTGATTTTGAAACAGATTATGAATATTACTCTCAGACAAAAGATTTTAAGACTATATTTAAAAAAATAGAAAAGAAACTTAAATTTAGCTGATTAAAAAGAGGTTTACCTTACGTCTTTCATAGTTCTTTTATTAGTAATCATTCTTTTTTCAGCGTTATTTACTACCAGATCAATATTCTGCGATTCCTTGGTTTTTATAGCAGACCCGATAGCAGCACTCATCGGCAGATTAGGTTTACTATTCTTCTGGCATTTATTCCGTATCCTTTTTGTAACATTTTCTATATCTATTTCATCTGTATTTGGTAAAATCATAATAAATTCATCACCGCCCCATCTTACCACTACATCCTCGTTTCTGAAGCAGCTTTTCAATACATCTGCAAATTTTCGGAGCAGCAGATCTCCCCTTTCGTAGCCAAAATTATCATTCATTTCTTTTAATCCGTTTAAATCGCAAAAAATAATACTTAAGGGCAGCTGCCGTTTTGTATTAAGTCTTTTTAGTTCCTCTTTAAAAAAAGCACGGTTATAAAGCCCGGTTAATTTATCATGAAAAGAAAGATACCATATTTTCTCTTCCGCCCTTTTCTTTTCGGTTATATCCCTGAAAGTCCATACTCTTCCTATTACCTTCTCATCCCTCTTTAGAGGAGTTGATGAGCGCTCAAAAAATCTTCCATCTTTTAGCACAATAATATCAATTTTGTCCTCTTCTGAATCATAAAGTTCTTGGATTCCTTTTAGGAATTTTTCCTGGTCTGCAACTTGATCATTAATAATATCCAGTATTTTATCATCTGCTTCTGGCTTAATAAGTCCTTTTGAGATTTTCCATAGTGATAGGAACCTGTTATTATACATTAAAATCTTTCCCTGTTTATTAGTTGCATAAATACCGTCCAGGGTAGAGTGAAGGATCGCCTCAATTTTAGATCTGCTTTCTTTGATTTCCTCTTCTGCCTTTTTCTTTTCTGTTATATCTCTGGATATACCGAAAGTCCCTATTATCTCACCCTTTTTATTGTAAAAGGGCATCTTTGTCGTTAATACCCACCTATCTTCTTTCCCCTGCCAGGTTTCCTTTTCTTCAATATTTACAATTGGGTTTTTTGTCTCAATTATACGCTGTTCATCTTTATAAGCCTGCCTTGCATGTTCTTTGGAAAAGAAATCAAAATCGGTCTTTCCTATTGCATCATCTGGATTTTTAATCCTAAATTTTCTTGCACACTCTTTATTGATTCGGATACATCTGCTTTTCAGATCTTTGAAGTATATACTGTCAGTGATGTAATCCATAAGAGCATTAATCATATCTGATTCATTGACATCTGATTTTTTATTTTCTTTCATTTCCAACCTGACATAAATTTTTATTGATTTGAATTAATATAACATAAAATAATATAATGTTAAATACATCCATTAATAAGCAAATCCATATTTATCAACATCAAATCAAAATCAAGAATTTTAAATTTACCAAATAATATGTTATATTTTTTAATTAATCATGGTATATTTATAGTGTGTCATTAGAAGTATCAAAAGAAGAAATAAATGTTAAGATAAAGACTAACTCTTCTATAGTAATCGGCCATATACATATTATGCCCGGTAGCAGAATCATAGATTTTATAAGGTCCCAGTTTAACAAATTCATTCCGGTAACAGATACTACAGTGTATCCTCTTGAAAAGGGAATAAAAGACAGCGTAAATATCAGCGGTAAATATGATATTGTTTTTTTAAATGTAGAAAATATCCAGATGATAACTGCTATTAAGGATAAATCAGACGGTAAAGAATAAGTTTTATACCAGCTGCTTTCCGCTGGTTATCCTCTTTATCAGCATAGGGACTACTTCAAAAATATCTCCAACAATGCCGTAATTGGCAGCCTGAAAAATGGGCGCACTTGGGTCCTTGTTTATAGCAATTATTATATCCGACGTCTGCATACCGGCAAGATGCTGGATCGCTCCTGATATTCCACAGGCAATATACAGCTTGGGATTAACAGTTTTTCCTGTCTGGCCTACCTGATGCGGGTAGGATATCCAGCCCGAATCAACTGCTGCCCTTGATGCTCCCACTACACCTCCCAGCAGATCCGCAAGTTCGGCCAGCATGGAGAATTTTTCGCTACCTCCTAATCCCCTGCCGCCGGATACAACCACATCATAATCAGTAATGTTTATATTTCCATCCTGCTCTTTTTCTGTTCCGATAAGCTTATATTTAGTCTTAAACTTAGACTCATCAATATCTATGTATTCTATTCTTCTCCGGTAATCTTCTCCGCTTTCTTCAATCTTCTTTTTCTCCATGACATGAGGTCTTACTGTTGCCATCTGTGGTCTTGCGTTCCTTGTGATAATAGTCGCCAGAATGTTACCGCCAAAAGTCGGTCTGGTCTGGAGAAGTATCTTCTTTTCTTTATCTATTTCCAGCTTGGTACAATCAGCGGTAAGACCGGTTTTTAATACGGCAGCTACTTTTGGAATAAGGGTCCTTCCAAACCAGGTTGCTCCTGCAAGAAATATTTCAGGCTTATATTTGGCTATTATCTGCACTAAAGCTTTGGCATAAATATCATCTAAATTCTGAGAAAAAACAGGACTATCCAGAAGATACAGCCTTTCCATCCCGTATTTGAATGCCTCCTGCGCACTTTCTTTAATACCGCTTCCTACAGCAACTGCGGATAACTGGACTTTCAACTGATCGGCAAGTTTTTTGCCTTCACTGACAAGCTCAAGCCCTACATCCACTATCCTGCTGCCACTTGCTTCAAGATATACACATACTCCGCTGTAATCTGAAAAATCTTTTTTTTCTTCAGCAAGACCTGAAATCTCTATAGAATCAAATTTACAGACATCGATACAGGCTCCACAGAACACGCAATTTTCATTAATCACTGCTGTGCCGTCTATTATTTCAACAGCATCATAGATACAGGCTTTTTTACAGAGGCCGCATCCGGTGCATGTTTTCTCGTTTACCCTAATTTCCATAAAAAGTAGTTTCTATCCTAAATTACATTTAATTCTTTAAGCTCTTTGTAAAGTTGTTCTACCTGCTCCCCAGTACTGCCTTCAAGTATCTTTATCTCGTGCTTTATATCAGGAGTAAAGATCTTTACCACCTGGGTATAAGACCCGGAAAGACCTACTTCATCTTCCTTTGTTCCCAACTGGGCTGCATCCCATACAGGTATTTGCAGGCTTTTTGCTTTCATTTTTCCACGCAGAGAAGGTACTCTTGGGGTATTGATGTCTTTTACTACAGATATTGCAGCAGGTAGATTTATCTCAAAAGTTTCATATCTATCTTCCATAAGCCGCTTTACCTTCATTTTATTCCTGCTGATCTCAGGTATACTGCTGGCATATCCTATAAAAGGCATATTAAGCCTGTGTGCAAGTTCAGGTCCGACCTGGCCCGTATCTCCATCAAGAGTCTGCTTTCCAAGTATGACCAGGCGGCATTCTTCTATCTTATCAATGGCCCTGGCCAGAGTAGTGGAAGTAGCCCAGGTATCAGCTCCGGCAAATGCCCTGTCAGAAATAAGTATTGCCCTATCAGCACCCACTGATACAGCTTCCCTCAATATTTCCTCAGACTGAGGTGGACCCATAGTCATAGCTATTACCTCCACCTCATCGCTGTCAAACCTCTCCTTTATTCTCACACCTTCTTCTATCGCATAAGTATCAAAAGGATTTATTATGTTCTCTACCCCTTCCCTTACCAGTGTATTTGTTTTAGGATCGATTCTTATCTCTGTAGTACCAGGTACCTGTTTTATACATACTACGATCTTTATTTAGATCACCCTTCCCGAACTTTCCTCAAATTACTCCCCTTTTGATCATATCAAGTGCAATTATATTTCTAAGTATCTGATTGGTGCCTTCATAAATCTGAGTGATTTTTGCATCCCTCATCATCTTCTCTAAGGGGTATTCTTTCATAAACCCATATCCTCCAAATATCTGGATGGCATCACTGGTTACCTTGATGGCCATATCGGATGCAAATATCTTTGACATTGAAGAAAGTCTTGAAATATTTTTTTCTCCACTGTCGATCACCTTTGCAGCATGATAAACAAGGGCTCTTGCAGCCTCTATATTTATGGCCATGTCCGCCAGCATGTGCTGTATTGCCTGAAAAGAAGATATGTGAGTACCAAACTGTTTTCTTACTTTTGAGTAACCCAGAGCCTCTTCAAGTGCTGCCTGTGCAACTCCTACCGCCTGAGACCCCACTACAGGTCTGGACTGGTCAAAAGTCTTCATGGCTATTATAAAACCCATTCCCTCTTTATCCAGTATGTTCTCTTCCGGTACCCTGCAATCGGTAAAAACAAGCTCTCTCGTGGCAGAAGCTCTTATTCCCAGTTTATCTTCTTTTTTCCCAAATTCGAAACCAGGGATCCCTTTTTCTACTATAATAGCACTCGCACCCCTTATTCCCTTTTTAGGATCGGTCATGGCAAAAATAACATAAATATCAGCTTCCCCGCCGTTAGTTATCCACTGTTTGGTACCGTTCAAGAGATAAAAATCTTTTTCTTTTAAAGCCGTGGTCCTTATATTGCCGACATCACTTCCTGCTTCTGCCTCCGTCAGCCCAAAAGCTGCAAGCTTCTCTCCACTGGCAAGCTGCGGCAGGTATTTCTTTTTCTGTTCAACGCTCCCGGAAATCATTATTGGTATAGCACCAAGGCCGGATGCTGCATAAGTAGTAGCCACACTCAGGTCACCCCTGCTTAATTCTTCGGTAGCAAGGCATATCTCAAAAATACCTGTGCCCATGCCTCCGAATTCTTCGGGAATGAATAATCTGAAAAGGTCGCTTTTTGCTATTTCCTTTATTATCTCCCCAGGGAATATCGCTTTCTCATCCATTTCCGCTCTTACAGGAACTATTCTCTCATCCACTATCTTGCGGCAGATGTCCACTATCATCTTTTGTTCTTCAGTTAAAAGATATTTCATAGATCCCCCGATTGTAATTAATTTATAGTACCAGTTTTATAAAAAGACGGGGGTATAATCCAATAGTTTCACTATTTAGGGCATTAGCAGGTTTTAAGTAAAGATTTGCGGTGAAACTTTATAAATACAGGAGCGTCTTACCTAAATGACTTTAAAGCTTTTATATACATTTTTAAAAAAAAATTTTAATAACAATTCTTTATGAATATAAATAATACCAGGACAATAAATAACATAAAAGCAGGAGCAAAGACTTACAGCCGCAGCACGGCCATTAATCTGTTATTTGCTTTGATCTTTGCCTTTCTAATGGTGATTTCAGCAAATTCTTTTATATACTTACCCTTTACACCGGTTCCTATAACTACCCAGGTATTAACTGTTATTTTTTCCGGCCTCTTTTTAGGCAGCAGGTGGGCACTTGCCAGTCAGGCTTTATATATACTTATGGGCCTTATGGGACTTCCTGTATTCAGCGGTTTTAAAAACGCAGCCTTATTTCTGACCGGCCCTACAGTCGGTTATGTCTTAGGATTTCTAGCTGCTGCATTCATTACCGGATACATATATGAAAACTTAAGTAAAAAAGTCGATTATTCCCTGAGCGATTTATCTTTCTGTTTTATTTCCTGCCTTGCAGGAGTGGCACTGATCCATCTTTTCGGTTTCGTCTATCTATTCAGCTATTTGTACAGAATAAACAGCACGCAATCAATTTCATCTGTACTAATAATGACCTGGAAATTGGGGACTCAGCCTTTTCTTATCATAGATTTGGTTAAGGTCATTACAGCTGTAGTTCTTGTAAATCTCAACAAAATCAAAAAATGAGTAATATTAAAATAAACGACATTACCATACGAGACATATTTCAAAACACGGAACTGGAATATATAGATGCAAGGGTTTTTAATAAAATCCTCGGCTACTTTAACGGCACAAAATATGAGAGTCTGGAAATACTGGGCGGATCAAGTTTTGAAAGAGTACTTGAAAGCAATCTTAATCTTACGCCACTGGAGCTTATCTCTTATATTAAAAATAAAATCCCCTCCATTCCTCTCCAGATACTGATCGGTGCAAAAAATTTAGGAGGACCCGAGGTTTATTCAAAAAATATCATAAAAATATTTATAAAACAGTGTGTAAAAAACGGAATCGACATATTCAGAGTATATGACTCACTAAACGATCTTGAGAATTTAAAGTTTACTGTAACCACATTAGTTGAAAACGGTGCCAGTTGCCAGGGAACTATAATATATGATGACCTTCAAAACATTAATTTCTACCTAAAGATTTCAAAAGAACTAAAAAAGTATGGATGCAACAGTATATGCATAAAGGATGTTGAATCAACGATGCTCCCTCAAAAAGCATCCCAGCTTTTTGCAGGCCTTAGCAGTGAAATCAATATACCAAAATTTTTCAGCGCATCGGACCTCAGAGGGCTTCAAATACTGAATTATTTTGAAGCCTGCAGCAATGGTTGCAATGGAGTGGATCTAAGTCTACTGCCGTCTTCTTATAACAACTACAGCTCCACAGTCTTTTCATATATCCTGAGTCTAAAAAATACAAAAACCTCTCATGACCTTGATTATTCAAAAGTCGTCCAGTTAGGTGAAAACATAAAGAAATATATCTACCCTCATATAAGGCAGGATCTGTATTCCACTAAATTCATTCTAAGCGATGCCAATAAAAACTTGCTCCCAAAATGGCTAATTTCAAGTATCTATCACCAACTGCAGGAAATCGGTGAGACCAAGGAAGTGGATTCCGTATTGGAGGAAGTTTTTAATATAAAAAGTGAAATAGGCAGCCCTTCACTTTCCACTCCCATAGGCCAGATCATCGGAAGCCAGGCAATATTAAACACAGTAATCTCCGATCATAGGTGGGATATCTTTTGTGATGAAATAAAAAAACTCATATGGGGTTACTTCGGTAAACTGCCCAGAAAAGTTGATAAAAAAATCCTTGAAAAACTTGAAGATAGTTCAAATGAAGAAAACGGTCAGGCAAGCATAGAAGTTGAAGATATCTATGAGCAGTGTAAAACCGAGTTAAAAGGCCTTTCTGATAAAGAAACTGATATTTTAAGTTATTGTTTCTTCCCTGAAAAGACCAAAAGGCTTCTTGAAGAGAAAAAAGACGGTAAGAAAAAAACTGCAGCTGAGAAAAGCCTGTATTTTACCGGTTCTACGTTTAGCAGTAAAAGAATCGGAGCCGATCCTATAACCAGACTTGGGAATTTAGACACCGGGAAATTAAGAGAAATAACCAGCATGGTCGAAAACAGTAACATAGAAGAAATCAAACTTGAAGTAGAGGGCGTAAAAATCTCTATAAATAACCCAAAATATAGTTCAACGGTAAAAAGTACCGCTAAAGAAAAGACAACGCAACCAACAGAGAAAAAACCTTCAGACATTGTGGAAATCAAATCCCCTATCGTGGGAACATTTTATGCATCATCCAGCACGGACTCGCCCGCGTTTGTAAATGTTGGTGATAAAGTCAAAAAGGGAGATACCCTCTTTATAATAGAAGCAATGAAACTGATGAATAAAGTCCAATCCGAATATGACGGCGAGATAAAAGACATCCTGGTTTCCAATGAAGATGCTGTGGAGTTTGATCAAGTATTAATGATTTTAAAGAAAGATAAAAAATAGTCATATGTTTAAAAGAGTTCTCATTGCTAATAGAGGAGAAATTGCATTAAGAATAATAAGGGCCTGCAGGGAATTAGGGATTGAAAGTGTTTCAGTTTACTCCACAGCAGACAAGGATTCCATTCATACCAGACTTTCTGATAATAGTATCTGTATAGGACCTCCTCCACCGGCTAAAAGCTACCTTAATATTAATAATATGATAAGCGCCGCTCAAAATACTGCATGTGATGCAATTCACCCCGGGTATGGATTTCTTGCAGAAAATCCCGAATTTGTTGATACCTGCAAACAGAATAATTTTACTTTTATTGGACCTCCGGCTGAAGTAATTTCACTTGCAGGAAATAAATCCAAGGCCATAGAAATCATGAAAAAAAACAAAATACCGGTGATACCAGGGTCTTCAGGCAATATGACTAATATAAGAGCAGCATTAAAACTTGGAAAGCGCCTGGGCTATCCTGTGATTATAAAGGCTTCCTTCGGTGGCGGGGGAAAGGGTATGAGGATCTGCAGTGACAAGAAAGACCTGGCTTCTTACTTCCCACTAGCAAAATCCGAATCCGAATCTTCTTTCGGGATAGGCGAAGTCTACCTTGAAAAATATATACCAAAACCAAGACACATTGAATTCCAGATAATCGCCGATAACTACGGACATGTAATATGTGTGGGAGAAAGAGAATGCTCCATTCAAAGAAGACACCAGAAACTTATAGAGGAGGCTCCTGCAGTAAACATGCCTCCAAAAATAATCAGTCTGATGCGGGAATTCGCAGTAAGAGCTGCCAGGGCTATTAATTATAAAAACCTTGGTACAATAGAATTCCTAATGGATGAAAAAGGACATTTCTATTTCATTGAAATAAATACCCGTATCCAGGTAGAGCACCCGGTAACAGAAATGGTTACCGGTATTGACCTGATAAAAGAACAGATAAAGATTGCCTCCGGCCAGAAAATCAAAAATATAAGAGAGGATTATAAGCCCCGGGGACATGCAATAGAGTTCAGGATCAATGCAGAAGATCCTGATGATGATTTCAAACCCTGTCCCGGAAGGATAACGGAAAGTTACCTGCCCGGAGGACCTGGCGTAAGAGTTGACACTTTTATAAGCTCAAATTGTGAGGTTTCACCTTTCTATGATTCTCTTATAGCAAAACTTGTGGTCTGGAGCAGTACCAGAAAGCAGGCAATATGCAGATCAAACAGAGCGCTTGAAGAATTCAGGGTAGAAGGGATCAAGACTACCATACCTTTTTATAAAAAGATCATAAAGAACAAAAACTTCATAGCGGGAAATATCCACACCCATTTCATTGAAGAAGAAATAAATAACAAAAAAATTTAATAATTATATATCTCTATCAGCAGGCCTTCCCTGTCTCTTAGGTACAGCGTATCATGGTCATTATTCCATACAGGTTTTGGATTTCCCCAGTAGAACCTTCCTTCTCCGTCCTCGCCGCTTCCGGAAAAAAGATAAACAGCAGAATCAGGTCTTAAAACATAACTTACAAACTCATAAATATTGGTCGCGCTGTCTTTTACAGTCCAGCCGTAAATGTTAACCGGATCACATCCGGTATTTTTTATGGCTATATACTCATCATTTAAATTTAGATTATCATTACCATCTGCATCATAATTCAAATCAATTTTTACCAAACCGATTTTTGATTTCTGCCATAAACCCAGATTATTTGACCTTGCAGCCCGCTCTGCCTTCAGGAATTCTTCAGTATATCTGACATCAGGAGGACAGGTATATGCATTAGCAAATCCCCTTTTTACCATTTCAAGGTTTACAAACAAATCTCCCACAAATATATATCTCAGCAGCCGGCCGTATATATCCACTTCGGATATGTCTTTTTTTAAAATTACCTCTTTACCCAGAACCATTGCCTCAAGGACTTCTCTGGCTTCATCAAAAAAATACATCCCCTGCTCGGGAGTGTTGATACCTATTAATCTTACCCTCCGGCTGTCTGAAAGGACTATAGTATCTCCATCCAGTACTTCTTTTACCGTCAAATTATCATCTTTATATGAACTTCCGGATTCACCTTTATTAATTTCTTCATGATTATCATAGTAATACAAACCACAGCCATAAAGAATAAAAAGCGCAGCTGTGGTCAAAATTAAAAGTATTTTTTTTGGTGTGGTCATTTAATCTTACTTCTCACGCAGTTCCAAAAGTTTTTTTCTTACTTTACTGTTCAACCTTCTTTCAAAAGAAAAAAATGCTCTTTCAGAGCCCTCCTTCATTTTTTTTATGTCTTCCCTTACCTTATCCTTATAATTTTTGATCTCAAGATTAAATTCCCTGGTCGATTTTCGATATACATCTTTCCTGAAAATGACCTTCTGCTGTAGATAGTCAGATGTTACTACAAATATCCTTCTATAATCGGACTTCTTGCTTATCAGCCCCTCAATAAAATCGTCTGCTGTCCTGCCCCTTCTGGAAAAGATGACTTTTACCTCATCTATGGTCTGGGCAGTTATGCCGGTCTTATTGCCTTTTCTGGCATCAAAAACAACTGTTACATCACAATCCTTCTGACTTTTATACCAGATCAGATCTTCTATCAGCTTTTCTCTTAAATAGCTCAGGCTTTCATTACTCAGTCCCTCAGACTTAAAAAATCTAAATATGAAATTATATCCGTCTACTATCAGTAAATCTTTACTGCCGGTGTTCTCTTTCAATTTGCTCCTGTATTCTGTATAAAATAATTCCACTTGCTACTGAAACATTCAGCGATTGTGTGGTACCACTTAGCCTTATTGAGACCATAGTATCACAATTGAATCTGGCCAGCCTGCTTATTCCTTTGTTTTCACTTCCAAAAACAAGCGCCATGGGAAAGGTAAAATTAATGTCATTTAAATATTTTACTTGGGGAGTTATATCCAGTGTGGTACCGTAAATCCAGAATCCTCTTTCTTTTAATTGCTTTATTGACCTTACAATATTTACTACTCTGAATACCTTTATTTCTTCCAGAGCCCCGGCAGAAATACTGCTTAGCTTCTCATTTATAGAAACGCTTCTTCTTTTGGGTATGATTATTCCTTCAGAATTAAATGCAGCGCAATTCCTTATTATTGAACCAAAATTTCCCACGTCAGTCAATCCGTCCAGGATGACCAGCCTTTCTTTACTGTGATTTTCCTTATTTAAGTATTGTTCAAGATCACAATAGTTATATGGAGATACCCTGGCATATATGCCCCGGGAGCTGGCATTTTCAAAAGAAATGCTATCAAGCCGGCCCGGTTCAACTTCAATAATCTCTATATTTCTGCTTCTGGCTTCCGTAATAATATTCTGTATTCTTAATCCCTTTTTTTTATTCCTGTTAAGGAAAATCTCATATATTTTCCTTCTGCCTGCGTTTTTGGTGATCAGTGAAAAAATAGAATTTATTCCGTACAGATACTCATTATCTGTCTTTTTACTCATTTTTGTCTTTAAAACTCTTATTTAAGCTTCCAGATGGTGCCTTCTTTTCTATCCTCAAGGATTATACCTTTACCATACAGGTAATCCCTGATTTTATCAGCTTTTTTAAAATCTTTATTATCTCTGGCTGTTTCTCTATCTCTTATCAGCTCTTCTATCTCATCTTTTTTAATCCTTGTTTTAATTTTTATATTTTCCTTCATTTCCGTGATATTACTTTTGAAAATTAATCCCAGGACTTTTCCCAGCTTTTCTATTTTTTCATATGCACCATATAGACTTCCCTTCAGGGAAGCAGTTATTTTAAAATCCGGTTTTTGAATAATGCCGTTTATATTTTTTATGAATTCGAATATATAACCTATTGCTTTAGCCGAATTAAAGTCATCGTCCATAGACTTTTTAAAGTCATCATCAAGTCTCCCGGTAAAGGAGCCAATCCTTGATATAATACCAGCATCTTCTTCTTTTCCGGTTTCATTACCGGATAGTTTTTCTGCCTGCTTTATTAAAAATTTAATATTTCCCATAGTATTTGTGATTCTTTCAACAGCCTTCTCCGCTTCATCCAGTTTTTTCATGCTGAATTCCAGAGGGCTTCTGTAATGCGTTGAAAGAATATACATTTTGATAGTCTCGGGAGAATGTATTTTAAGCAGGTTTTTTAATACCCAATTTTTTTTCAATCCCTGTGACTTTGACATCTTACCCGCTTTCACTTCTATCATACCGTTATGCATCCAATACCTGACAAAGCTACCCTCTTTTGAAAAAGCAGCTTCGGACTGTGCGATTTCATTTTCATGATGAGGAAATATAAGATCTATTCCGCCACCGTGAATATCAATATTCCTATCCAGTAGAGTAGTTGACATAGCAGAACACTCAATATGCCAGCCGGGTCTTCCATTACCCCACGGACTGTCCCATGAAGGCTCACCTTCCTTAGCTTTTTTCCATAAAGCAAAGTCAATACTGTTTCTTTTTTCAGAATCATTTTCATCCGTATTCCGCATCTCAGTTATATTCTGTCTCGAAAGTTTCCCATAATCGGAGAACTTACCAACTTCAAAATAAACATTACCATCTACTACATAACCATAACCATTTTCTATTATTTTTTTTATTATGTTTATTATTTCCGGGATCATCTCTGTTGCCAGGGGCATCTTGGTAAAGCCGCCTATTTCCAGTTTTTTTATATCATCCAGGAAAGCCTTGATATATCTGTTAGTTATCACTTTATAGTCGACTTTTTCCTCATTTGCCTTTTTTATTATCTTATCCTCAATATCTGTAATATTCTGTACATATTCCACTTTATAACTCAAAAACTCCAGATAATTCCTGACCATATTAAAGACAATTACCGGTCTTGAATTACCGATCGAAATATAGTTATAGACAGTGGGACCGCAGACATACATCCTGACTTTCCTATCTTCTATCGGTTTAAATAGCTCTTTTTTACGGTGTAAAGTATTATAAATTTTTAAACTCAATACTTCCATCCTGTTATTCAGGCATCGATTATTTTTTCTTTTTTCGGGTTTTCTTTATTTCCTTTTCCAGAAATTCTATTCTGGCGCAGCAATCACTTAAAATCTCGCTTACCGGGTCGGGTAAATGCATTCTATGAAATTCATCCGACAGTACTTTCTCCCCACCTATTTTTACAATCCTACCGGGAACGCCGACTACGGTGCAATTATCAGGTACAGATTTTACCACCACTGCACCTGCACCGATTATTACGTTTTTTCCTATTACAATAGAACCCAGGACTTTTGCTCCGGCAGATATAACCACGTTATCGCCGATAGTAGGATGGCGCTTTCCCTTTTCTTTCCCTGTTCCCCCAAGAGTCACTCCCTGGTAAAGAGTGACGTTATCGCCTATTTCCGAAGTTTCTCCAATTACTACACCCATACCATGGTCTATAAAAAATCCTCTTCCTATTTTTGCTCTAGGGTGGATCTCTATTCCGGTAAAGAATTTACTGCTCTGGGATATCCAGCGGGGAAAGAAGGGTACTCTTTTTCTGTGAAGCCAGTGAGCGATCCTGTGATTTATTACCGCATGTACCCCAGAATAAGTAAGCAAAATCTCAAGAGTGCTTACAGCAGCCGGATCCCTTTCTTTTGCCGATTTTACCAGGTCCTTTAATTCAGCTATAAATCCCATAATTCAGCCTACTTCTATTTTTAAATCTTTTAGTTTTTAACCTGTTATTTTTATAAAAGTTTTGCTATCTTATTTATTAAAATCTATATTCTTATTATTGTCAAAAGAATTCAAGCAAGCCTTAAGACCTCATATGCATCTTCCTGCAGCAAGTGATTTTTAGTATAAAAAACGGGGGGATCATATCTACACCGCTTCCAAAAATATAAAACTTTATTTCAATAAAACTACACACTGCGCAGCAATTCCTTCTTCTCTTCCACAAAATCCAAGACCTTCTGTAGTGGTCGCTTTTATATTTACCATATTCTGTTTTATATTCAGGACTCCGGCTATATTCTTCTTCATTTCCCTAAAATATCCGGAAACATTTGGCTTCTGCATTATTAAAATCAAATCCACGTTGACAATTTCCAGACCCTTTTTCTCCATTTTTTTCGTTACATAATCCAACAGCAGCAAACTTGATATATCCCTATATTTCGTATCAGTATCAGGAAAATGAATCCCTATATCACCCAGTCCACATGCACCTAAAATAGCATCCATTAAAGCATGCACAAGAACATCGGCGTCCGAGTGCCCCGCCAGTCCTAAATGATGGTCTATTTCTACCCCGCCAAGTATTAATTTCCTGCCCGCTTTGAAAGCATGAACATCAAATCCTAATCCGATCCTCATAAAAATCCAATCTTTCTAAAAAAGTTTTAATGTTTTACAGTTATTTCCTGTTGTTCTTGGTTATAATAAGCTCTGCTAAAAATAAGTCAATAGGCGTGGTTATTTTTATATTTTCATGCCTGCCCCTTACAATATTAACCTTGCAGTTCATCCTCTCCACCAGACAGGCATCGTCTGTACCGATGAAACTATCTCTTCTTGCTTTATTATGAGCTTTTAGAATAATATTATAAAAGAAAACCTGCGGAGTTTGAGCATGCCAGATCTTATCCCTTGATATAGTTCTATCAATGCTGTTTTTACTGATCATCTTTATAGTCTCCCGCGCCGATGAGGCCATTATTACACCTTTTACCAAAGAATCTTTTTTATTTTCCCTTATCAGTGTATTAATTAACAAATCAATCTCTTCAGACGTAATAAGAGGCCTCACACCATCATGAATAGAAACTATTTTAGTACTGGGAGGTACTTCTATAAGGGCGTTATAAACAGATTCCTGCCTGCTGCTGCCGCCTGCAATTAATTTCTTTACCTTGTCGAATGAATATTTCTCGATTATATTCTTACGGCATGATTTTATATAACCTCTGGGTACTGAAACATATATTTCTTTTATCTTTGAAGACTTTTGGAAGGCACTGATGGTATGAGCTAATATTGGCTTACCATATATATTCATAAACTGTTTGCTGATATTCCCTTTTAGCCTGGTTCCTTTTCCAGCTGCTGTAATTATCACTACATTCATAAGTTATCATCACTACTATTAATTTGAAAAACCTGCTTACTGCTGAATATATAAGTTTAATAATTTAAACAATATCCTGTTAAATGCTATATTTTAATTTTTGGGAATGTTCCTCCTTTTCTATCATATAGTTCGTTATATAGGTAATATTCTGAAAACTTCTTTAGTCTATCATATAAAGCTTTAGCATTGGATTTTCCCATACCTTCAACTTCGGCTAAATTTTCTATACTCGCATTTAGAATATTCTTTAAATTACCAAATTTATCGATTAAATTAATAATTATTTGTTGAGGAAGTCTTCTTACTTCAGAAACTATTCTAAGCCCCCTCGGATGTACATTAAATTCCTTTAGATTTCCTTCAACCTTATAACCCAGAATTCCTGCGATATTATTCAAATCAAGCAGCTTTTCCGCACCGAGCTGGTTTATCCTTTCTCTGATATCAAACGGCTTATTGTTGACAGTCTGATTTGCATAATCACTTATGATATTCAATGAATCACTGGCAACATTGGCCATCAATTCTTCAACCTGCATACTTAACAGTCTTCCGTCAACACCCAGTTCATATATATATTTCTTGACTTCCTTCTCAGTCCACTGGACGATACTTGACCTCTGAAGCACACCTGTCACATCGAAAAGCGTGACCATATCTTCAAGTTCCCTTATGGTCAGATTAAATTTAAGTTCATCCAGTCCTTCCTTATATTTTTCAAGTGTCTGTAATGCCTGATTTGCTTTGGACAAGACCACCCTTGGCTCCTCAAGCATATATCTTATATCACCTTTATATATTGTGACCACATCTCTTTTCATAGAAATAGAAATAACCAGAGTATTGGTCTGCTTTGCTACTCTCTCTGCAGTTCTGTGTCTGGTACCTGTCTCGGAAGTTTTAATTTCCGGATTAGGGAAAAGGTGGGTATTTGCATACAAAATGCGCTTGCCATCAGAACTTAATATAATAGCCCCATCCATTTTGGCAAGCTCATAAAATTTTGTGGGAGAAAAACTGCATCCCACATAGAAACCGCCATTTACCAGCTTTAATACTTCTTCCGTATCTCCAACAACAATCAGCCCCCCTGTCCTTCCCTGAAGTATATACTCAATACCTAATCTGAGCTCTGTTCCGGGAGCTACCTTCTTCAAACAATTAAGTAGTAATTCTTCTTTTTTTTTATTTACTGTCATATGAAATCAAACTTTCAATACACCGCTTCTACTTAACTTCTTAATCTCAAATCGCATCTTTTTATCTTTTGCGCTGACTTCGATCTTCTGGCCTGACTTGACTTCGCCGCTGATCAATTTTTCTGAAATAGGATTCTCTATTAGATTTTGTATACATCTTCTCATAGGCCTTGCACCCATAGTGGAATCATAGCCTTTATCCAGCAGCAGGTCCTTTGCACTTTTTTTAAGCTCTATTATAACCCCTTGAAGTTCAAGCTGCTGCTGTACTCTTGACATCATTAAATCCATAATGCTGTAGATCTGCTTTTTCTGTAACTTATGAAATACGATGACTTCATCAACCCTGTTTAAAAATTCAGGCCTGAATGCCTGCTTCAACTCACTCATCACCTTTTCTTTTATTTCATCGTAAGAGAGATCTTCAGTATTTATTTTCTTAAATCCCATAGGAGTATTTTTTTGTATTTCTCTTGCTCCCAGGTTGGAAGTCATTACGACAACAGTGTTTTTAAAATCCACTCTCTTGCCCTGAGAGTCGGTAAGATGGCCGTCTTCAAAAATCTGCAGTAATATATTAAAGACATCAGGATGTGCTTTTTCAATTTCATCAAGAAGTATAACGCTGTATGGCTTTCTCCTTACCATTTCCGTAAGCTGACCACCTTCATCATATCCCACATATCCGGGCGGTGAGCCGACCAACTTTGATACTGAATGCTTTTCCATATATTCTGACATATCAATTTGTATCAGCGCTTCTTCTTTATCAAATAAAAATTCTGCTATTGTTTTGGCAAGTTCTGTTTTTCCCACTCCCGAAGGCCCCAGGAACATAAAGGAACCTATCGGCCTCTTGGGATCCTTAAGGCCGGAACGGGAACGCCTGATAGCCTTTGAGACTGTTTTTACTGCCTCATCCTGACCGATGACCCTCTTATGAAGCTCATCTTCCATTCCAAGAAGCTTGGAAGATTCACTGGAGGTCAGTTTATATACAGGAACACCTGTCCAGTTTGACAGAACTTCCGTTATCTCAATTTCACTGACGACCCCCTTATTTGTTTTTTTACTTCTTATATTGGTCTCTTCTATATTCTTTTTTTCTCTGACCAGCCGCTTCTCCTTATCACGCAGCTGGGCTGCTTTTTCAAAATCCTGCGATTCTATCGCCTTTTTCTTTTCACTTATGGTTTTTTCAATATTTACATCTAACTCCTTTAAATCAGGAGGAGCGGTTAAATTTCTCACCCTGACCCTGGATGCAGCCTCGTCAACCAGGTCAATTGCTTTATCCGGAAGGAATCTGTCAGATATATATCTATGGGATAATTTGGCAGCTGACACTATGGCATCATCGGTTATATGAAGACCATGAAATGCCTCATATCTGTCCTTTAATCCCTTTAATATTTCAATAGTTTCATAGACGGAAGGTTCATTAATAAAAATCGGCTGGAATCTCCTCTCAAGAGCCTTATCCTTTTCCACATATTTTCGATATTCACTTACTGTAGTAGCACCTATAGCCTGGATTTCTCCTCTTGCCAGCATTGGTTTTAATATGCTGGCAGCATCTATAGCTCCCTCAGCGGCACCGGCACCTACCAGTGTATGTACCTCATCAATAAAAAGTATGATATCGCCGTCATCCTTGATCTCACCCAGTACTTTTTTAAGTCTTTCTTCGAAATCTCCTCTATATCTTGAACCGGCGACCAGAGCTCCCAGGTCAAGGGTGAATATCTTTTTACTGGCAAGATTTGAAGGAATTTTGCCTGCACAGATAAATTGTGCCATTCCTTCGACAATTGCCGTTTTCCCTACTCCTGATTCTCCTATAAGGATAGGATTGTTCTTAGTCCTTCTGGAAAGTATCTGTATTATTCTTTCAATTTCACTTCTCCTGCCTATCAGCGGGTCAAGTTTTCCTTCCTTTGCCAGTGAAGTCAAATCCCTTCCAAACTGCAGTAACATCTTAAGTGATTTTTTTTGACTTCTTCCAGACAGAGATTTTTCTGGCTGAGAATAATAAGACTGCTTGTTCAGGAGTTCCTTAACTTTTTCTTTTACATTATCCAGAGTAATTCCCAGACTGTTTAATACCCTTGCTGCTACTCCTTCTCCTTCTCTCAAGAGCCCCAGCAGTATATGCTCTGTCCCAATATAATTATGACCCATTTGAAGAGCTTCTCTTAAAGAAAGCTCCAGAACCTTCTTTGCTCTGGGGGTAAAAGGTATATGCTCATAGGATTCGGAAGTTCCCTCGGTTACCACATCTTTTATTGCCTCCCTTATATCCTCAAAATCAATATTCAGCTCATCAAAGACTTTCGCTGCGATCCCTTCCTTCTCATCAATCAAACCCAGCAGTATATGTTCAGTACCTATATAGTTCTGCTTTAAGAACCTTGCCTCATCCTGAGCCTTGACCACTACTTTTCTCGCTCTTTCTGTAAATCTTTCAAACATTTAATTATTTCCCCTTAACATATTTATCCGGATAAAATCCCGGATTATCTCTATACGTTAATATTTTAGCATATTTAAGCAAACCAGAGTAATTAAAACAAAATCATATCCCGGATTTATTCAGGCCGGAGTACAGGGAAAAGGATCACATCCCTTATAGAATTGCTGTTGGTCAATATCATAACCAGCCTGTCGATCCCGATTCCTTCTCCTCCGGTGGGCGGCATTCCGTATTCCAGAGCTTTGAGAAAATCTACATCAATCCTGCCAGTAATTCTTTCTTCTTCACTTTTGCTTTTTGCCTGGTCCCTAAATCTATTTAATTGTTCACAGGGATCGATCAATTCTGAAAAAGCATTAGCAATTTCTTCTCCCCCGATGAAGAGCTCAAATCTTTCAGTTAAATTTTTATCTTTAGGGTGCTTTTTGGCCAGCGGAGATATTTCAATGGGATAATCTTTTATAAAAGTGGGCTGGATAAGCTTTGGTTCTACCAGCACTTCAAAAATTCCATTTATAATTTTTCCTTTTCCAGAGCCTTTTTCTATTTTAATATCCAGATTCTCCGATATTTTAGATAACTCCTTTATACTGCTGTCAAAGTTTACTTTTACTTTACCAAATTTATCAATAGCTTCAAGCATAGTAAATTTTTCCCACCGGCCTCCAAGATCAATATTATTACCCCTGAAGACTGTACTTGATTTACCGATAGCTTCTTTGCAGACAAATTTTACTAAATCCTCTGTCAGATCCATCATATCATTGTAATCAGAATATGCCTGGTAAAACTCAAGCATAGTAAATTCGGGATTATGCTTGTAGGATATGCCCTCATTTCTAAAATTTCGATTTATTTCAAAAACCTTTTCAAAACCACCGATGATCAACCTTTTTAAATATAATTCAGGCGCAATTCTTAGATAAAGATCCGTATTTAGGGCATTATGGTGAGTTATAAATGGTTTAGCTGCTGCACCGCCCGGAATCGGCTGGAGCATCGGCGTTTCGACTTCCATAAAACCTTTTTCAGTTAAAAATCTTCTTACAGCATCTATCACTTTGATCCTGGTCAAAAAAACATTTTGCACCTCTGGATTTACAATGAAATCCAGATATCTCTGCCTGTATCTTAATTCTTTATCTTTAAGACCGTGCCATTTCTCAGGAAGTATTCTTAAGGATTTGCTGAGCAGTTCAAATTTGGAAACATTTATCGAGAGTTCTCCTGCATGGGTCATAAAGACAGTTCCTTCCACGCCTACCCAGTCACCAATATCAAGGTCTAAGAATTCACTATATTTTTTTTCACCTAAATTTTTTAAATTAGCATACAGCTGAATCTTACCTGTAAAATCTTTTAAATCGCTAAAAGTAGCCTTACCGTGTTTCCTAAAACCGGTAAGTCTCCCTGCTATTTTAAAAATATCACTGACACTGTCGTCTTTTTTCAGATTTGAATAAAGTTTCTTTATATCTATTACATTATAGTTTTTATTAAATCTGGTTTTATATATTTCTTTGCCGCTTTTCTTTAGAGCCTTTACTTTCTCAAGTTTTGTTCTTAATGCCTCACCAAAAGGTTTTTCCGATTCTAAAAAATATTCAATCCTACCGTTAAATATTTCTTTATTCTCTATATGGTCTGACTTTGAATTTTTTTTGTTTTTCTTTTTTTTCATACTCTAAAGATTAAATCTGTTTATCTGATTCTTAATATCTTTAATCTTTTAGTTTCATTGGGTGTCTTGACTAGTACCTCATCTCCAATCTTCATACCCAGCAGCGCTCTACCCATTGGAGATTCATCCGAAATTTTATTTTTTTCAGGGTCAGACTCAATTGAACTTACAATTGTAAATTCCTTTTCTCTTTTTTTCTTGATATCTCTTATTACTACAACCGTTCCAAGGTTGACCGACCCTTTATTATTATCCTTCTTTATAATTATATGATTATTTAAGATCTCATTTATCTGTTCTATTCTACCTTCTGTGAAAGCTTGCTCGTTCTTGGCATATTCATATTCAGAATTTTCAGCCAGATCTCCTCCTGATTTTTTAGCATCCTTCAGCCTTTCAGCAATTTCTTTCCGCTTATTATTTATAAGGTCTTCTCTTTCTTTAAGTAATTCTTCATAACCTTCTTTGGTAAGACGATATTCTTTCATAAATATTTCTCCCTCAATCCACGTATTCTTACTTATAATCCTTATATCGCTATATAATAATTGAAAATTTAAATGTAGTATTTAATTGAGGTATTATATTGTATGATATATAAGATGTCAAAAATAAATATCTGATTAACCAAATCTGCCTGTTATGTAATCTTCTGTTCTCTTATCTCCGGGGTTGGTAAAGATCTTATTGGTATCATCATATTCAATCAATGTAGCAGGTTCATCAGTTTTTTCAGTTAAAAGGAAAGCTGCCTTTTGCGACACTCTTGCAGCCTGCTGCATATTATGAGTTACTATTAATATAGTATAGTTTTCCTTCAGCTCATCCATCAGATCCTCTATCTTCTGGGTTGATATCGGATCCAGAGCTGAAGCAGGCTCATCCATAAGTATTATTTCCGAGTTTACGGCAAGAACTCTGGCAATGCATAACCTCTGCTGTTGCCCACCTGACAGATCCATTGCATTGGTATTAAGTTTATTCTTGACTTCATCCCATAGGGCTGCTTTCTTAAGGCTTCTTTCAACAAGTTCATCCAGCTGCTGTCTGGTGTACTTTTTATGAAGCCTGGGTCCATAAACAACATTTTCATAGACTGTTTTTGGGAAAGGATTAGGCCTCTGAAATACCATTCCGACCCTCTTACGCAGATTAACAACATCTATATTATCCTTATATATATCAACTCCATCCATTATTATCTCACCTTCCACCCTGGTGTTGGGAATCAGCTCGTTCATTCTATTGAAAGTCCTGAGGAGTGTGGATTTTCCGCACCCGGACGGTCCAATTATCGCGGTTATGTTATTCTTTTGGATGTCCATACTAATATCCGCCAATACTTTTGATTTGCCGTAATAAAAACCCAGATCCTTTACCTTTATTTTTATTTTATCGTCAACCATCGATTTTTAGCTCGCATTATCAGTACTCTAATTTTGCCTTATAATTCTCTATTTTCTCCGCCAGATCGTTATACTTTAAAGCAAGTATCTGGATTGCCAGAAGTGCTGCATTTTTTGCACCATTAATGGCCATGCAGGCAACAGGAACTCCCGAAGGCATTTGTACTATAGATAATAAAGAGTCCAGTCCTCCCAGCTCAGAAGATTTAACAGGTACACCTATTACAGGAATATTAGTATATGAAGCAATTATACCCGGAAGATGTGCTGCTTTCCCTGCACCTGCAATTACTACTTCTATTCCTTTCTCCTTTATATTTTTTGCAAACTCTCTGGTCTTGTTAGGCATTCTATGCGCCGAGAGTACCTTTTTCTCATAACCTACTCCAAATTCCTTTAAAATATCCGATGCTTTCTTCATGACCGGCTCATCGGCAACACTTCCCATTACTATAGCTACTCTTTTAATTTTAACTGCCATCAGTAACCCCTTTCTGCTTTAAATGCAATATCTTTTCTGTATTGAATACCTCTGAACTTGATTTTTCCTAACGCTTCATAAACTTTTTTTCTTACTTCTCTGAAAGTCGAAGCTTTAGAGACTACTCCTAAAACTCTGCCCCCGTTGGTAACCACATTCCCTTCTTCTATTTCAGTACCCGCATGGAAAACAATTATATCATCGCTTCCCTTAAAATAATCCAGTCCCTCGATTATATCTCCTCTTGAAGAACTTTCCGGATACCCTTTTGATGCAGCCACAACACAAATACATTTATTTTTATCCCATCTAAGTTTTTTTTCAGTAAGACTGCCGTCTATACATTCTAAAAGTAACGGCACTAGATCTTCATTCAGTCTTGGAAGCACTACTTGAGTCTCAGGATCTCCGAACCTGCAGTTATATTCAAGCAGATAAGGCTCCCCCTTGCTAACCAGTATTCCAGCGTATAGAATTCCCTTATACTCAATATTTTCTCTTACCATTGCAGCTCCAGTAGGAAAAATTATTTTTGATAAAATCTGCTGGTAAGTATTCTCATCGACCATGGGTACAGGACTATAACTTCCCATACCGCCTGTATTTTTCCCCCTGTCGTCATCAAAGATCCTTTTATAATCCTGAGCCGGAGCCATTGGAACAATCTTGTGGCCGTCACACAGACACAGTACCGATACTTCATATCCATCTAAAAACTCTTCGATTATTATCCTGTCCCCCGAGCTTCCAAACTTACCTCTTGAAAAACAATCTTTTACCGCTTCTACTGCCTGCATTTTATTATCTACTATTACCACGCCTTTCCCTGCTGCAAGACCATCAGCCTTAATAACTATGGGAAAAGTTTTTCTACTATCAATATATTCTACTGCTTTATCATGATCTTCTTTTTTAAAAATAATACCATCAGCACTGGGGATATCATATTTCTGAAGTAATTCTTTAGCAAAGACCTTGCTTCCTTCTATAGCAGCAGCATTTCCGCTGGGACCGAAGATTTTATGGCCTCTCAACTTGAAATAATCAACTATTCCCTCCACCAGTGGTGCTTCTGGACCAACCACGGTCAACCCTATTTCTTTCTTCTCTACCAGATTTAAAAGATTATCAAAGTTCTTTTTTGAGATATCTATGTCAATGCATTCGGCAATCTCTGAAATTCCTGCATTACCCGGAGCTGCATAAATCTTCTCTACCAGAGGGCTCTTCGAGATTTTCCATACCAGACAGTGTTCCCTTCCCCCACCGCCTATTACCAGGATATTCAATTTACTCCTTTGCCTGATTTTTTAAATAATAAGTGTCGATCTTTTATTCTGATCAAATAATCTGCTTTCTATATTATGGTCCCTCATGATGATTTTACTTCTTTCAGCACCTACACTTACCATTGAAACAGCTACTTTTACAATCTTCTCAATATTTTTTATATAATTACGCGCCTGTCTGGGTAGATCTTCAAAGTTCTTTATCCCGCTTATGTCCTCACTCCATCCCTGATATTCTTCATATACAGGAGTGCACTTATGCAGGACAGTCTGATGACAGGGCATATGATCATAAACTTTCCCATCGTATTTATAACCGGTGCAGATTTTAACCTTTTTAAGGCCGCTTAATATATCCAGCTTGGTCAAAGCAATACTATCTATGGAGTTTATCATTATGGAATATTTTAATATAACTGCATCCAGCCACCCGCATCTTCTAGGCCTCCCGGTGGTAGTCCCATATTCATATCCTTTTTCCCGCAGGTAATCCCCGATCTTGCTGATGTCTTCAGTCGGAAATGGGCCGGAACCAACCCTGGTAGTATAAGCTTTTACCACGCCGAGTATTTCATCCAACCTGCTGGGACCTATTCCAGCCCCCACGCATACACCGCCGGCAATAGTTGAAGAAGAGGTCACGTAAGGGTATGTACCGTGATCGATATCCAGCATGGTACCCTGTGCACCTTCAAACATTACTTTTTTATTATTATCAAGAGCCTCATTGACTAAAGAAGTAGTATCGACTATACATCTGCTTATTCTCTTTCCATACTGCCTGTATTTATCAAAAACCTCATCCATATCAAGGGGTTCCAGTCCATAAATTCTTTTTATAATCTTATTATTCAGTTTTAAAGATTCTTCAAGTTTGGTTTTAAATATCTTTAAATCCTTAAGATCCTGTATCCTTATTCCCATCCTCAGAGCTTTATCTGCATATACAGGTCCAATACCCTTATGTGTGGTGCCGATTTTTGATTTACCCAGCCTGTGTTCTCCTGCCCTATCCAGAATTATATGGTAGGGCATGACCAGATGCGCATTAGAGCTTATTCTTAGATTGTCTGTGTTTATTCCCTTGCTCTCAAGGTCATCCAGTTCTTCTATCAGGACTTCCGGATTTAAAACTACTCCATTCCCAATAACACAAATAACCTCCGGGTATAAGATCCCCGACGGGATCAGATGCAGCTTAAATTCATCATTTCCCTTAACTACCGTATGTCCGGCATTGTCTCCACCCTGAAACCTGACCACCATATCAACCTTGTTTGAAAGCAGATCGACTACTCTCCCTTTTCCTTCATCGCCCCACTGGCAACCGATTATAGCTAAACCGGGCATTTAAATCACTCCTTATCTTCAACCTGAAAGGATTTACTTAAATTAGAAAACAATGCATATTCCTTATTGAAGTACATCTCTACTTTGCCTATAGGCCCGTTTCTGTGCTTGGCTATTCTTATTTCAGCTTTCCCTGTATGCTTGGTTTCATCTTCTTCGTAATAATCATTCCTATAAATAAACGTAACCAGATCTGCGTCCTGCTCAATAGAACCTGATTCCCTGAGATCGGCTAAGATAGGCCTTTTCTTATCCCTTTTTTCCACTTCTCTTGAAAGCTGGGATACTGCCACCACCGGAACATTTAATTCCTTAGCGATGCCTTTTAGGTTCTGTGATATTTCTGTTATTTCCAGTACCTTGTTTCCCCTGTAGTTAGTTGTAGACTGCATCAGCTGCAGATAATCCACAATTATTAATTTGACATTATTGACGCTGACCATCATACGGGCTCTGGCTCTTAGATCCATAACCGTTAAAAAAGCAGTATCGTCTATATATATTTTGCATTCGGATAATCTTTCCACCGCTCTGGCCAGCTGACTCCACTGGCTTTCTTTTATCTTACCTTTTCTAAGACTGTGCAGATTTATTTTTGCTTCCGCACTCATCAATCTCTGTGCCACCTGTTGCTTTGACATCTCAAGTGAAAAAACAGCTACCGGGATCTTTTCTAACATTGCTATATTCCTGGCCAGGCCCAGGACAAATGAAGTCTTCCCCATTCCCGGTCTTGCTGCTATTACAATAAGGTCTGAATTCTGGAAACCCGAAGTCATCTGATCATAATCTATATATCCCGATGGTACTCCCGATATATCAGACTTGGCTTCATGCAGAGCCTCTATCAATTCATAGGCTTCGGTGACTACGTTTTTCATAACCGCTACTTTAGCCTTTTCACTCCCACCGCTAAGATCCTTATATACTTCGAATATCAGCTGCTGTGCCCTGTCTACAGTTGAACTCAGGTCTTCAGGAACTTCGTAACCCATAGTCGCTATTTCAGTAGCAGCATAGATCAATTTCCTTAAAATAGAATTACTTCTTACAATCTGAGCATAATATTCGGCATTGGAAGCAAGCGGGACATTGCTTATAAGAGAATGGATATAGGTTTTTCCACCTACTTCATCCAGCAGACCTTTCTTTTTGAGATTATCTGCTATGGTTATTGGATCAGCAGGTTCACCCTTTATATATAATTCCATTATAGTATTAAAAATTTCCTGATTGGATTTTCGGTAAAAATCCTCTTCATCTACAATCTCCATTACCGATACAATAGCATCTCTTGAAATTAACATAGATCCGAGTAGGGATTCCTCAGCTTCTATATTATATGGGGGTATCCGTTCAAGTTTGCTGGTATCCAGCGGAGAGAGCTTCCCTTCTCTTTTAATTTGTTCTTTCATAGATTATTTCTTCTTAAGATTCCCCCCGGTTTCTTTCTCTTCTTTTTTTTCTTTTTTAAGGGAACCCTTTTTATCCTTGGCCTCAGCTTTATCCTCTTCAGGTTTTTCTTCTTCTTCTATTTTCTTTTCTTCCTTTTTTTCAGCCGCAGCCTTTTCCTTATCTGCCTCGTAAGCTTCAATTAATTCTTTTGATTCCTCATCGGGCTCGACTATTATTCTTAAAGGACTCTTGATTTCCTTATACAATCTTAATTCCGTGTTATATTCACCCAATTCTTTTATGTGCTCCTGCAGTTCGATTTTCTTTTTGTCTATTTCTATGTTTTTTTCTTCAAAAATCTTTTCAGTAATATCTTTATTAGTTATAGAACCGTAAAGTTTCCCTTCTTTTCCTGTTTTTACCACAAAAGTAATCTTTAGATCTCCCAGCTTTTTGGCTAACTTCTCTGCTTCTGCTATATCCCTGGATTCCACCTTTAAAGCAGCCTGTTTTACAATCTTCATCTGATTTATATTACCCTTGGTCGCAGGCTTTACGATCCCATTTGGTATTAAATAATTATTAGCATAACCGGATTTTACCTCTACTATATCTCCTACATCTCCCAGTTTTTCATGATATTTTGTAAGTATGACTTTCAAATCTTCCTCCTATTCTATGATTCAAGATTAGACCGATCGCTCTCTTTTTAGCTTTCTGAAATTTACCCATATATCAATCAACCCCAAAAACGGCAGAATGAATATAGTGAATCCAATGAACAAACCCACGATCACAAGAATGATTATTCTTAATATAATCGAAACTTTAAATCTCTCAAATATGCCCCACAGCACTGAAATTCCGAGAACCAGGTACAGAAGTCCAAATACAACTAACAGATTGAATCCCGCAATGTCTATAATCAAATCAATATTACTCCCGGTAGAAGGAATCAGCACCAGTACCAATCCAATGATCGCTCCCCAACAATAATACCATGGAAGATCCCACTCTTTAAAAGACAAAAATGGTTCTATATCAACATTATATTTTTTAAGCATTTTAGAGCTTGCTATGTAATTTATCACGCTTGCCATAACAAATGACACTATTAAAAATCCAGGAACGACATACGGGAAAAACCTCAGGATATCCTGTGTCTGCTGAATTATCGAATCAAGCTGAGACTGCTCAATCGACAATAAATCTGCATAACCCAGAACTAATCGATCATCTGCTATCTGATCAACATAAACATTATAATTCTTTAAGATCTCACCAATAAAATTAATCCTGCTGACAACGGATGCCAGTACAACATATAGTAAAACTGCTCCACAAAATACTGAGAAAACGCTCGTTACTATAAATATTTTACTTTTATTTTTACCAATGAATCTCCGGTAAATAAAGGAGACCGCAACTATTAAAATTATTGCGATCGGTGCAAGTATATAATCCAGTAAAAGCAGTATGATACAGGATATCACTGCGCAGATTATACCGTCCCTTATCCTGCCGCGGAGAACCAGAAGGGTAGCCGGCACTGGTATCAATGCCAATCCAATAATCCCGAAAAAGGGCATGTATACAATAAAGACCAGGGATATAGTAGTAATTAAGGTAAGTATTACCAGATTTAATTTTTTAGCTTTAGTGTTATTTAAATTATCAAAGGACATATCAGACTGCCAAGATTATATTTATCTTTTAAAATAAGGAATGAGAGCTATTACTCTCGCCCTCTTAATAGCCATAGCTATCTTCTTTTGGTGCTGTACACAATTACCTGTAGACCTCTTTGGTCTTATCTTGCCTTTATCAGAAATAAATTTTTCAAGCAAACTGGCATTTTTATAATCAATAGTATCAATATTCGCTCTACAGAAGTAACAAAATCTCTTTCTCTGCCTTAAATTGAGCATAGATCCAGTTGCACTTCTGGAATTTTTATCATCTCTTGTTTTTTTATTTTTTCTAGCCAATTAAAGTCTCTCCTCCTATATTCAAATTAGATAACATCAAACTTAAAATGGTATATCCTCGTCACTGAAATCAGCTTCTTCAATATCAGCTTCCTTATTATTGCTCCTGCCGGATACTCCTCCTTCTGCTTTGGGATTTTTTTCTATCTTGCAGGAAGCAAACTCCATGCTTGGTGCTATGACATCAGCAATTATCTTCACTGCCGATCTTTTCTGACCATCCTTATCTTCCCAGCTGTCCTGTGAAAGTCTGCCGGAAACCAGGACTCTGTCTCCCTTGTTCAAGCTTTCCGCACAATTTTCCGCAAGTTTATACCAGGCAGTCACATTAAAAAAATTTACCTGCGTTTCCCATTCACCGGAATCTTTATTTTTTATATTTCTGTTTACTGCGATCCCAAAACTTGCCACCGGAGTACCATTCGGAGTAAACCTCAGTTCCGGGTCCCTGGTCAAATTTCCTAAAATAGTCGTATTATTAACACCGAATGCCATGACACTTCACCTTCTTCTTATTGATTTTTATCACTTAAGATTCTTCACTTTTTACAATCAGATGACGCAGCACTTTATCATCGATCTTATTTATCCTGTCCAGCTCGTTAACAACATTACTGTCACCATTAAAATATACTATGACGTAATAGCCGTTCTCCTGTTTTTTAATAGGATAGGCTAATTTTCTGCTTCCCCACTTGTCAATATTGGAAACTTTACATTTTTCCTTTTCCAGCAGTGAAGTAATATTGGACAATTGTTTTTCAATATCTTCTTCTTTAAGGGATGGGTCAAAAATAACAACAAGCTCATAATTTTTCAATCTTTAGATCCTCCTATGGACTAATTTATAAATTAGGTTCTGCCTTAAGGCAGAACAGAAAGATAATAAGATAAAAAAGGTTAAATCTGATTTTTCACCATTATTACCATTAGGGATATTATAACATTTGAAATCAATAATCAATAACTAATTCAAATGAGTCCTATCCTTTATCCCTCATATATACATTGGTACAGGGGTAGGGAATCTCTATTCCTTCCATGTCAAAGCTTTCTTTTATCCTCTTTCTTAACTGCCTGGCAATAGTCCACTGCTGTCCGGGCTTTACCTTGCAGATAATAGTAAATACTACGGCTGAATCGCTAAGTTCACTTACGCCGCCCTCTCCTAATATTTCGGGCCTTTCTAAAATAGACTTTTTATATTTCTTATCGGATATCAATTCATCAAATACTTCTTCCAGAACCTTTATGACTTTATCTATATTTTCCTTGTAATGGACTCCGATCTGTATCAGAGCCCTTGACCAGGTATGAGTTCTATTGCTTAATTTACTTATCTCACCATTAGGTACAAAATGAAGAGTACCCTCAAGGTCTCTTATTACCGTAGTCCTCAGGTTAAATCTTTCAACTGTTCCTGTTGTATCTCCTATAGTTATAATATCATTTACCTGATACCACTGTTCGAGCAGTATAAAAATCCCGTTTATCAGATCTTTAATAAGACTCTGTGCGCCAAAACCGATAACTATGCTGGCCACCCCTGCGCCTGCAAGAAGCGGGGTCACACTTATTCCGACCTGATCGGCTATTACCAGCAGGGCAGCTACTACGGAAATTATAATTATTAGATTAGAGACCGCACCGATAAATGTAAAAGTCCTTTTCTTAACAATCTGTTTATCGTCGCTGATCCTTCTTTCTACCAGCCGTCTTATTCTTCTTGCTACGATTATGACCACTATGATCACTGCTAAAAGTACAGCTATTACAATTACTATATTGAGCCAGTTATCCAGAAAGTTTTGGAATATATCGCCTCCTGCAATGTCCAAAGCACCATTATTATTCTCCATCTATAACACCTTCCTTAATTCTATCCTGATTTACCATCATCACTTCTGAACCTGCTGTAAGTCTTAATAATTTTATCTCCACTATCATCATATATAGGATTTAAATGACCCGTGAAATTTATAGTTGAAATATAAGGAAAACCCCTGTCAACAACTGCGATATTTATTGCTCCCTGATGCAGGATAATTGACCTCCACCTGGGCAGGGGGATCTGGAGCCAGTATACTAGTATGGAAAGTATAACCCCTCCATGGGTCACCACTGCAACATTGCTGCCGTTTTCATTTTCTTTTACTATATTCTCAATTTCCTTTATCGATCTTTCCTTCACCTGCTTGAAGCTCTCTCCCCCTGTGGGGCAGTAATTATAGGGGTCACTTAACCATTGCCTGAATTCTTTACGGTAAACTTTACCCAGCTGCTCGAATTTCATTCCTTCCCACGTACCGAAATGCATTTCTTTTAGATTGTCTCTGATTATTATCTTTAAATTCTTTCCTTTATTTGCCTCATTTATAATATTAGCCGTATCTACAGCCCGTTTTAAAGGGCTGCTGTAGATAGCTGAAAAGTCTACATCAGAAAGATAATCCGCAGTAAGCCTGGCCTGCCTCATTCCTTCTTCGGTCAGGTCTATGTCCCTATCACCCTGATATCTTCCTTCTTTGTTCCAAAGCGTCTGACCATGTCTTATTAAAAATAATTTTACCGCCATATAATTTCCTCTCTACTAACCGATTTCTATCAAAGTTCCAAAAATTTAAACTGGCTGGAAACAGCCTTTCTAATACCTTCTGCCGGTGGAAAGCTATACACTAATTTTCCTTCATCCAATGCACTTATAAAAATATCACTATAAGCACCTCCGCATTTAGCACAACTGTATTCGGATGCCTTCCTGTCTTCCAGGACTATCAGGTCGTTAAAGCAGTCCTTGCATCTTAATACTTTCTTGGCACCTGACTTTTTCCCTCTTTTTGCAATCTTTTTTCCTTCAATCTCTACAATATCCAGAGAAAAATCCATGACTCTGGCCGAGCTTATAGCTGTACCTATTCCAAATGCATCTGCTATATCTTTTAAATTTAATATATCATCCTCATCCAGGCCGCCGCTGGCAAATAACTTGATATTCTCAAATCCTCTTATATCCAGTTCCCACCTAACTTCTTCTAAAATCTCTCTAAAATTCCCTCTCCTGGATGAAGGGGTATCCAGCCTTAAGCCGAATAAATTCTTGCCAAGCCCTTCAGCTACTCTTACTGCTTCAAACTTTTCATCATTAAAAGTATCTATAAGAGATATTCTTTTAATTTCGGGACTGATCACCCTGTCAAAAGCCTCTGTTGCTTCTTTGGTATCACCCATAATCAGGATTAAAGCATGGGGAATAGTCCCTACCGGTTCCTGACCGATCAGTTCCGCGCCAAGTGTTGTAGAAACACCATCTGCTCCGCCGATAAATGCACTCCTCTCTACCATAGGAGCAATCGCCGGATGCATCCTTCTGGCTCCGAAACTGTAAATCAATTTATCCCCGGCGGCTAGCTTGCATCTCGCTGCTTTTGTAGCTATCCCGCTTGCCTGACATAGTAAACCAAGAATAGCTGTCTCGTATATTCCAAAGTCAAGATACCTGCCTTCTATCACCATTACCGGCTGAAAATCCCTAAAAACCGTTCCCTCGGGCATGCATCTTACCGATATCATCCCTGTATCCGAAAGGAGTCTTATAGTTTCTTCTATCCCTGCCAAAATGCCCCAGCTGTAGCCGCAGGGGAAACCTTTTAAAAATATCTCAGCCTTGACCACCGGATTTCTTTTGCTATTTTTTAATATCTCTTCTGTTCTTTTAAAATATATGTCAGTCAATCTGCCCCTTTTTATATCATCGGGGTCCGCAGTATGAAACATTACCTGCTCCTTATATTATATTTACCTTAAGTACTTTCTCCATCTGCTTAAGTGCAAATCTGTGATCTTCGGGATTTAGACCGATCACTGCATCTTTTACCACCTCTACCTCATAACCTCTCATTATCGCATCTACCACTGTATAAAGAACACATATGCTGGTAGCAACTCCTGTAAATACCAATTTCTTGACTCCCAATCTCTTCAATACCTTATCTAAATCAGTTTCAAAAAAAGCGGAGAACGTGCTCTTTCTTATAATAATGTCGGTACCCTGGGGCTTGAGTTCTTCTATGATTTTTGAGCCTTCCGTATTTTTAACCGCATGGGGCGGGAACATTTTAAATTCCCTGTCTTTTTTATCATGGCTGTCACACAAATAAATCACCGGGTAACCGCTGCTTCTGGCTTTTTCTGTCTCTCTCTTGACATGTTCGATTATCTTTTCTATATGTGGGATTTTCAGCGGTGCCCCGTCGCGTACAAAATCATTCAGCATATCTATTACTAAAAGAGCCTTTTTGCTTTCCATATAACCACCCCATAAAATCTATCATTAAACAGCCGGATTTTGATATAATCCCGGATTTACACATCTTCAGCAGTATAACTAAGATTATAATACCACCTGATAGCCGAATTTTGTAATGATTTGTACCCCGGAAATTTATATATTGTCTTTTTATCTTCATCTTTATAGAATTATACGGTAAATAATTTATCAAAAAATTACGACCTTTAAGAATAAAAATGAAAAAAAATAAAATCATCCTCAGTAGACTTTCTACCTTAAGCATCTTTCTTGTTATTGCCATATCTTTTCTTTTCTTGCTGTCTTCATGCACACAGAATATTTCTCTGTATTTTGCTGATTATGAGGAGAACGAGTCCTATCTTGTAAAGGAAGTAAGGCAAATCCAGACAGGTGACGCACTCTTAAAAAAAGTAGTAGAAGAACTTGTAAAAGGCCCGGAGAGCACTAGTCTTTATCCCACCATACCTTCCGATGTAAAAGTCAATTCAGTGGAAATATCAGGCAGCACCGCTATCGTAGATTTCAGTAAAGAGATTATAACCAACGTAGATCAAATACCTCACAGCTCCACTACAGAAGTTCTGGCTGTCTACTCAATCGTAAACACGCTTACCGAATTTGAAGGAATAGATAAGGTAAAAATAACTATAGAAGGCAAAGACAGCGGTCAAATAAACGGATTCTATATTGAAGATTTCTGGGGACACCTGGGCATCTACGAAGAATTCACAAGAAACGAAGAAATAATAAAAAGCAATTAATAACAGCCCCTGATATAGAAATAATATGATACAGGACAATAAAAATTCTGATAGCCCTGACCTTTCAAAAAATAAAATAAATGATGTTCAGAGTTTTTTTAAAAATACTTTATCTTCTCTGGATAAAAGGCCACTGGTCGGTTGGTTCTGTACTTATACTCCGGAAGAACTGATAATCGCCGGAGGGTTTACCCCTTTAAGAATTATGGGAAGTAAAAAGATAGTAAAATCAGAAAGCTACTTCCCTATAAATTTCTGTCCCTATATAAAATCAAGCTGGGACAGCCTGCTGTCTGTCATGAGCAATCTTAAAGCGTTGGTATTTACCAACTCCTGTGATGGTATGAGAAGATTGTATGATACTGCAAATACCTATCTAAAAAAAATCCCCTCGCATCTTCTGGATGTCCCACGCCTTCGGGGGGAAGATTCTACAGCTTTTTTTAGATGTAATCTTGCCCATATGAAAGTATTTATTGAAAATACAGCCGGGGTCAAAATAAAAGAAAAAGAAATAGCTGAAGCTGTACTTCTTATAAATAAAAAAAGGAGACTTCTAGAAAAATTAAACCTTATATTTAAGAAGTTCCCCCGCCATATATACATTTCTACCTACTACAGGATCATGGAGTTGTCTATGACATCCGAAACTCAAGTGTTTATAGAAGAGCTAGAAAAATATCTAAAATTCATAGAAGATTCTGCCGGTCAAAATAAGACCATTTCAGAAACAGAAAAAGGAAGCATTCCCGGAATAATGGTCATTGGTAATTTTATTACCGAAGAAAAATTATGGGATATGCTGTCATCAATGAAACTCAGAGTAGCTTCCGATGATCTCTGTATCTCAAGCAGGTACTTTAAAAACCTGGTAGATACAGACAGAAATACAGATATACTTGCCTCCCTGGCCCGGAGATATTTAAATAAATCTCCATGTATGAGAATGGCCGATCTGGGACTAAAACTTAAAGAAATTGAAAATACTATAAGAGAAAACAGTATAGAAGGTATAATATTTATTAGTTTGAAATTCTGTGATACAGTATTATATTCCTTTCCACTTCTGAAAGAGAGATTTAACCAAATGGGAATCCCTGTGCTGTATCTAGAAATGGAATATAACAATTTTTCAGAAGGCCAGCTAAAGACAAGGATACAGGCTTTTCTGGAGATGCTGTAAAATAGATATAATCAAGATGGGAATAAAAGACAGATTAAAAACAGGAATACAGAAGAACTTGAACCAGAAATATATAAAGAGGCTGCTTGGCATAATTGCCAAAAAGCCCATACTTTATACCTATGGAAGCACCTTTTCCTCAGTCTCTGATAAATACCTGAATATTTTTACTATAGAAAGCTTAAGAGATGCCTATTCAGATAACAGCCACCCTGTAGGATTTGGATCGATTTTTGTACCATATGAGATGCTGCACGCACTTGAAATCACTCCCTTCCCCCCGGAAGTAATGGCGGGTTTCACTGCAGGACTTGGTATAGCATCCCAGACTATAAAACAGTCTGCGGCTAACTGGTATTCACAGGATCTATGTACCTTCCATAGGAGTGCTTCTGGTGCGTTAGAGCTTGATGTATTTCCTAAACCTGACTTTATCCTGACCACCAATCTGGCCTGCGATGCTGCACAGAAATCTTTTTACATATATTCAAAGAAATATGGTATTGAAAAAAATTTCTATCTCATCGATGTTCCATACCATTATTCAAAAGAATCCCTACAGTACCTTACCGGCCAGCTAAAAAATATATATATGGATATAAGTTTAAAAACAGGCAGGGAACCTGACTATTCTAAATTCAGAGAAATAATAAGTCTTTCAAATGAGTTCAGAAATTGGGCAGTCAAAGTAAATGACTTAAGAAAGGATCTTGCAGAGTATCCCCCCTATTTCAATGCTCTAAATTATATCCTTCCTTTTCACGTGCTGCCCGGAACAGAAAAAGCTGTTACCCTTTATAAGCATATGTACAGAGAATTAAAAAAATACCTGGCCATACAGCAGGGAAAAAATGGTAGTAAAGGAAACCCTCCTAAAAGGATCCTGTGGCTGCATCTCAAACCGTACTATAAAAGCGAGATCTTTGATATCCTTAAAAAAGAAAACTGCATAGTATCCTTCGAAGAGATAAATTATGTTTACTGGCCCGAGCTTGACCCGCTAAAGCCTTTTGAAAGCCTGGCCAAAAAGATGCTTTCCCACTTCCTCGGCGGCAAGATCGACAACCGTGTTAAGGTAATCATTAATATTGCCAGAGAATATAAAATCGACGGAGCTGTCCTTTTTTCTCACTGGGGCTGCAGGCAGAGTAACGGCGGCGCAAGGATAATCAAAGACAGTCTTAAGAAGTTGGGCATCCCTACCCTGGTAATAGATGGAGATTGTGTGGACCGTAACAATTCATCTCACGGCCAGATAAAGACCAGGATGCAGGGATTTCTGGAAATCTTAAATTCTAAAACATAAGCAAAAGAAAGGAAACAGATGTATACCTGCGGTATCGATATTGGTTCAGTATCAACCGAAGCAGTGATACTGGATGGAAAAGATAACAAAATCTTATCCTATGCTATTTCCCCTACCGGCTCCAGCAGTAAGAATGCTGCAAAAAATGCCTTTGAGGATACCTTAAATAAAGCTAAGCTTAAAAGCAGGGATATCAAAGCAATTATTGCCACAGGCTACGGTAGGATAAATATTCCATTTGCAGATAAAAATATAACCGAAATCAGCTGCCATGCCCGGGGAGCAATATCATTATTCCCTGACCTTAAAACAGTAATCGATATCGGCGGGCAGGACAGCAAGGTAATCAAGCTTGAAAACGGGAGTCCCATTGACTTTCTGATGAACGATAAGTGTGCGGCAGGGACGGGAAGATTTTTAGAAGTAATGGCCAAGGCAATGGAAATAGACCTTGAGCATTTTGCTCCTATTTTTATCAAAACCGACGGTAAGGTCGATATAACCTCGACCTGCACCGTATTTGCCGAATCTGAAATAGTCTCCCTTATCGGGCAGGGAGTAGATAAAGACAAGATCATAAAAGGCCTCATTTATTCCATAGCAAACAGGATAACTTCAATGGTTGAGAGGATAGGACTTGAAGAACCGGTATGTATGACAGGAGGAGTCGCCAAAAACCTGGGAGTGGTAAAGGCTCTTGAAGAAAATCTGGAAGTCAAAATAAAGATACCCGATGAGCCGCAGATAACCGGGGCACTCGGTGCAGCCTATCTGGCTCAGAAACTGCGTTAATCTCTTATATTCTATCAATTTTATTTATAAAACCATTCTGAATTCTTCAGGGGAGTTAATAAACTTGAATTTATTCTTATTCTTAAGTATTTTTTTATCCTCGGTCAAAAGGGACGCTTCATAAAATTTTGCTACTCCTATATAAAGAGAATCATATATGGTCAGATCACAGGCATGCGCAATTTTTATGGCACTATTCAACATAGAATGATCCGGATAGATCACTTTTAAATCCATCTTATGTAAAGCTTCTTCTATAATAAAAATATCTTCAATGCTGAATTTAGATCTGGTAAGAAATGCATTAATTATTTCTAAAAAGAATAAATCCGGTACTATGATCTCTAATTTATTCAATATCGTTTGCCTCTGTATCTCCAGAGCGATTTCTACATTATCTTCGGATCTGACATTAAACCACTTAACAGCAATTGACGCATCCAAAACTATTTCCATTTTTACTTGCTTCTTTCTCTAAATTCTCTTATTACTTCGGTACCGGTTTTCCCATCAACAAAACCACTGCTTTTTTTTCGAAGTCCTTCCATTTTTTCCGCTGCCCATTCCATATCTTTCTTTTTCTTTTCTAATTCCCTGCTTTTTTTAACATCGGTTATATATCGAGAAGCAGCCTCACGTATTAACCAACTCTTACTGACCTTTTCACTGACGCAGAATTCATTGATCTCTTTTAAAATCTTTTCCGGAATGGTTATATTTATTTTTTCTGAAGTCATTTATCACCACCAATTATAAGTATAATAAATAAAGATTTATTGTCAACATTCATAAGATTATTTTAAAGATCAGCTGCTCGATATCTTTTTTCTCAGTTTTAAATAATATCCCTTCTTCTCTGCAATCCTGTCCAGAATAGAATGGGCAAGTTTGGCTTTTTCTTTTATATCAAGGCCTCTGGAATTATTACCGGCTTCCGTAACTGCTTTACTTAACTCATCTTCATCCAGCACTGTAGCAGCAAGGCAGAAGTAGCTCTTTGAACGGCCCTCATTAAATCCATCAAGTAATTTCCATAGCAGTTTCTCCCTTGCTTTTTGTGATTTTCTAAACTCAGCCAGGCCATATTTTTCAATAAATTTAATATCATCTTCAAGCTTTTGGTAGCACTTGAAAGAATCATACTTCTTTCCCATTTCACGGTGCCTTTTCCATTTCTCACAAGTTCCACTTTCCCCGCAATCACCGCAAAACTCAATATTTCTCTTGACCGCACAATGCAAAATGGAACAGGGACCGACCAGCCGCCAATCTGTTTTACAGCCTCGGCACCTGCTTTTTGTCTTCATCACGTAACCCGGACAAAGGCGGCAGGAAAGACCGCAGACACCGATTTCCGGATATTTAGATTTCATATCTCCTCCATATTAATAAAAGATATCCTTTTTATATCTGTTCCCAGCGGTATTTATTTTTTATTGTTCCTAACTCTTTTATATCGCATTTAAAACAAAGGCCGTTATGGCAGCATATAAAATCGCCGCACTTCTTACACTGCCATCTCTTCTTCTCTGATAATAAAAACTTATCAATCCCTTTTTCTTTTATGAAATTCAAATTGTCAATCATGCTCATCCGGTACCGCTCCCGGTAACGTTTGTCTATAGTTTTTAACCTGTCGCATGGAAATTCACTGCATTCATAACAGTATTTCACCTCATTATCCAGCAAGAGCACGCACCTCTTTTTTAAAAAGGCGCATTTCTTATTTCTCAACCGACAACCGATACAGTAAGGTATCTTTATACCTTTTTCTTTTACGTTATTTTTCTTTGCCAGATAACTGCTACACAAGGCACAGTTCATACCGCAGGGTGCAATTAGCTCTTTATTGTTTTCCATATCTTCATTCTAATGAGAAAATATACTCTTAGCAATTTGAAAGAATTATTTTAAATCATTAATATTTCTTTTTTTTAAAATAATATATTAAAAAGTGGTGGGCGATATTGGATTTGAACCAATGACCTCTGCGATGTCGACGCAGCGCTCTAACCATCTGAGCTAACCGCCCTGATATATATCCTACCAGAGTATTATATATAAATAACTAAAAAGATATCAATATTCGATTCCTCGGGGAATATTTCTATCATAAGAGTTTTAACTGATGTGCGTCCCCATCAACTTCTTCAAATTAGAGATCTCGTCTTCTTTATTCTTTATCCTGCCGTTCAGTTTCATCTCAAATAATTTTTCCAGGACTTCTTTAAATTTCTCCGAAGGTTTGTAACCCATATCCTTTAATGTATTACCATTGATTTCAAGATGTAAGGCGGAAAGGTCTTTTAAATATTTCTTGATATTGCCCAGATATTCCCTTCCCCAGCTGCAGGCAATGACCTGAAGATCGGGAGGGATCAAACTGACCCTGTGGTAAAGAGTGGAATTCTTTTTAATGCTGCTTTTAAGATCCCTCCTGGCCTTATTCCACATTTTATAGGTATTGAGCATAACATTTACATCTTTCTTTCTGACCTTCATCTCAGAACACCATCTTTCGATCTTATCAGGCTTATTACCTCTTAGAAGAAGGATAAAAAGAAGTCTCCACTTTTTAATCTCCCTTCCGATTTTATTATAATCATCTTTCATCTCACGGTAATATTTTAATATCTTTTTGACCTGTTCTATAAATTTTTTGTCGATCCTTACCTTTATTCCTATTTTCTTAAGCGCACCAAGTTCATATAGTCTTTCAATCGCCTCCAGGGGATTTTTTTCATTAAAAATATAAATGAGTTCATCTCTTATCCTTACCCCGTTTAGCTTTGACACTATATTCATATTTATAGTAGTCCGGGCAATTTTTTCGGTCTGGCTGTCCATTTTAAATCCAAGCCTCTTCTCAAACCTCACTGCCCTAAAGATCCTGGTTGGGTCCTCAATAAAACTCATCTTGTGAAGGACTTTTATCTTTTTGTTTTTCAAATCTTCCCTTCCTCCGAAATAATCAAGGATCTCGCCAAAATTTTCTTTATTAAGCGACACGGCCATAGTATTTATAGTAAAATCTCTCCTGGAAAGATCCTGTTTTATATTCCCTGATTCTACACTGGGAAGAGCAGCCGGGCTCTTATAATATTCCACTCTTGCTGAGGCTATATCTATATGCTGTCTGTCACTTAAGACCAGGACAGCAGTTCCGAATTTCTTGTGGCATTCCAGTCTGCAGTCAAATCTTGAGGATAATTCTTTTCCAAACTTTATACCATCACCCTCTGCTACAATATCTATATCAAAATTAGGTATCTTCAGAAGTGCATCTCTTACTATCCCTCCTACCAGATAAGTATTATATTTCAGAACCTGTGAGACACCGGAAATGATCTTTAGTATCTTTTGTAATTTTTCAGGGAAAAATCCCCAGAAATTCTCATAGCTTCGGCCGTGTAAGAACCTCAGGATATCTTTTCTGGTAATAATACCTATGATCTTTTTCTTATCTATAATAGGTACTCTTCCAATGCCGTTTTCTACCATAAGATTCTGTATCTCACCAATGCTCGTATTTGCACCGGCTCTCACAACACTTCGGGACTTAAAACCTTTCACAGGAGCATGTGAAAGGCCGTGGCCTATTGCCTTATCTATATCCTTCCTTGTTATTATACCGACAAGGTCTTCGGCTTTGTCCACAATGGGTATTCCAGAATGACCGTATTTTTTTAAGATTTTATCTACCTGAGCTATACTTGCATCTTCCTTTACCACCCTTACCGGATAAGACATTATATCCTTTGCAAGCATTGGCTTTTTTATATGTTTTTTAAGGGAGCCCATCATCTTTTTTCCCACTTCTTCAAAAGCTATGTCGTTTATAACTGCGGAAGCTGCCTGCGGGTGCCCACCGCCCCCTACAACCTTCAGTATCTCAGACACATCCACATTTTTATCATCACTTCTACCAACTGCATAAATCTTCCCTTTCATTTTAGCCCAGCATATCACTATACTTACATCTTCGATCTGGGACAGTTTCCTGGTCAGTACAGAAAGCCCTTCAACAAAATCAGGCATGTCCGCCTGAGAAAGCAAGATTTCTGTTTCATTTACATTTACCTTTTTACAGTTCATTATCAACTTCTCTAAAAGTTTGTGCTGGTCTTCGGTAAGTGAAAGATTTAAGAATTTTGATACTACAAATAAATTAGCCCCTTTCTTCATAAGGAATGCAGCTGCTTCAAGATCGCTGGAAGTAGTGCCCGGATATGTAAATGAACCTGTATCTTCATATATCCCAAGTGTAAAAAGTGTAGCATCAAGCGGGGAAACACTGATCTTTTTCTCTTTTATAAGATTTACCAGAATAGCCGTAGCAGCTCCCACCTCTCTGGAATAATCATAGGTGGCTTTTAGATCTCTGGAATTCTTCTGATGATGATCATATACTATTACTTCAATACCCTTATTACTCAGTGCCGCCTTTGCAGGGCCTAACCTTGAGGCAAACTTTGTATCGATTACAATGGCTCTTTTTACCTTTGAAAAATCAATCCCCTTGGGGTCCAAAAGGTGCGGCAGCTCATCTTCATAAAGAGTGATGAACTTTCTCACGTTTTGATTTATTGCAGTAGGCAGCACAATTTGGGCCTGCGGGTATATTTTCTTAGCTGCTACCATTCCAGCAAAAGAATCAAAATCAGAGCTCAAATGGGTTATAATTATTTCCATAAACAAATTGATCTATAAACCTTTATCAGTCTATATACTTGTCGTAGGAAACTATCTTGGCAAGGGGTTTTCTTCCTCTGGCTCCGCCTTCTCTGGCCGGGTAACCTAATGGTGTTACTGCAACCACTCTTACATCCTCCGGAACATCAAGAAGGCCCTTCACCAATTTTTCCTTAAATGCTCCGATCCAGCAGGTGCCCAACCCTTTTTCAGTAGCAGCAAGTATCAGATGTTCCAGAGCAATCGCTACATCTATGGGATAACTGCTCATATAACCGCCCATCACCCCGTAAGCTTCTTCTTCTTTGGCACAGGCCACAATAAGTATAGGAGCTTCTGCCAGAAAAGTCTGGTTATTGCATGCTATGGATAGGTCACTTATTTTTTTCTTGTCTTTTACAACAATCAATTTCCACGGCTGTAGGTTTTTAGCAGACGGAGCTTTTCTAAACGCCTGTAGAATATAATTTAGTTTTTCTTCTTCTATTTCTTGGGGTTTATAAGATCTGATACTTTTTCTGGTTTCTATCAGATTCATCAAACTGGTGAATTGCTTCACTTTCCATTACCCCCTCTTTTATAATTAGCAATTTGTTTTTTTGATTCCAGCAATTACATACTTACTTCAAGTATTTAAGCAAATGCCACTTTATATTAACACTATGATTTTCTTAAGTAAAATCGTTTTTTACCACAGGCTGTGGACATATATTTTAAGATATTTCTGGTATATCTCACTGACTTTTTCCATCTGCTTGTCCGTGAGCGGCGGAAGGTCCGAAGCCTTTACATTGTCTTCGATCTGGGATACCCTACTGGCCCCCGGTATGACACTGCTTACGCAGTCATTCATAAGTATCCACCGCAGTGCATTCTGAGCAAGTTTTCCTTCGGGAAATACCTTCTTTAATTCTTCTACTGCTTCCAGTCCCACTTCATAAGGAACTCCTGAAAATGTCTCACCCTTGTCAAAAGCCTGGCCTTCCCGGTTAAAGAACCTATGGTCTCCCTTTGAAAATACTGTATCCTTTTTAAACTTACCAGTAAGCATACCGCTTGCCAGAGGGACTCTTATAATGATCCCTATATTTTTATCCCTTGCCCGAATAAAAAAATCCTCGGCAGGTTTATGCCTGAACATATTATAGATGATCTGAACAGTAGCTAAATTGGGGTACTGAATAGCTTTTAATGCCTCTTCCACTTTTTCAACACTTACGCCGTAATTCAAAACCTTTCCTTTACTGACAAGCTCGTCCAGAATACCGAAGACTTCCGGATTAGAGTAAACCTCTGCCGGGGGACAATGAAGCTGTATCAAGTCTATTGTCTCAAGATCCAAATTTTTCAGGCTGTCATCAACAAATGCCACAATGTTTTTTTTGTTATACCCCTCTGAAGTGTGCGGGTCCAGCCTTCTTCCTGACTTTGTGGCTACATAGACCCTCCGGTTTACCTTTTTTAAAAATCTTCCAATGGCCTTTTCGCTTAAGCCATCGTTGTATACATCGGCAGTGTCTATAAAATTTACCCCTTCATCTACCGCCTTTTCAAGGATTGTCTCAGCCGTCTCATAACTAAATTTCGTGCCCCACTTTCCGCCAAGCTGCCAGGTCCCCAGCGAGATCTCCGAAACTTTAAAACCGGTTTTTCCTAAAGTCCTGTATTTCATATTTATCCTTTCTGCGCTTTCATAGTTGATTTTATACTCAAAGATTTAACCTTATCTTCGTATAATTCCATAATCCTTAAGGTGATATTTCCGGGAATCCTTCTTCCTATTACAAACCAGTCTATTTTCTTTACCGGTACCACCCCGGCAACTGAACTGGTTTTAAAAACTTCATCCGCGCCTATGATATCCCGATAGTGGATTTTTTTCTCTTTTATTTTTATCATGTTTTCCCTGCATATATCTATCACCACTTCCCTGGTAACACCCGGCAAAATATTCTGGGTGACCGGCGGGGTATATGCTGCACCTCTTTTTACAAGAAATATATTGCTTGATGCACCCTCCAGGACCAGCCGGTCCCTTGTCAGAAAAACAGCCTCCCCGGCGTTTTTTTTATAGGCTTCATCCTTGGCAAAAATATTCTCAAAATAGTTAATAAGCTTATGGGAATATAGACTGCGCCCCACTGACTGCCTTTTTATTGAAGAAGAGATTATATTTATCCCTTCAATATAGTCTTCCTGAGGATAGAGTTTTAGTTTTTCGGCGATTATTATAAGGTTGGGACTGCAGCTGCTGCTGAAATGGAAATCCCCGTTATAAATGCCCCTGGTGACGATTATCTTTATATAAGAATCGCACCTTGTGAGGTTATTCTTTCTCACAGTTTTGACTACGGCATCCTTCAAATATTCACTATTAAAAGTGACGTTGTATTTTAAGATTTTAAGTGAGTGAAACAGCCTCTGAACATGGGCATCGAGCATAAACAGATTACCCTTGAAACCTCTAAGTGTCTCATACAGACCGTCACCATATAAAAACCCTCTGTCCTTTACCGATATTTTGGCTTTATGTTCGATGACCAGTTTTCCATTAATAAAAACATATTTAAACATGGCAGTTTGTCCTGTAGAAATTTTATAAAAACTTTTTTAAATTCTTAGCGATAAAAAATCTTAGAGTATCTTTAAGAGCGATACTCTTATCCAGTGTCTCTTTATATTCATCTTCCGGAACCGAATCCTCAACTATTCCTCCACCTACATTATAATAAAACTTATTTTTCTTTATAACAAATGTCCTTATTACGATATTTATATCCATAGTACAGTCAATTCCGATATAGCCCAGTGAACCCGTATACACATTCCTGGCTACGGTTTCCAGTTCATCTATTATCTCCATCGCCCTTATTTTAGGCGCACCTGTTATTGAACCTCCCGGAAATGATGCCTTTATAATATCAGAGATATCCACCCGCTTCTTTACCTTCCCGGTCACAGTTGAAACAGAGTGAAAAACCGTTGCATATTTTTCAACCACTGCGTGTTCTGCAACCCTGACCGTTCCATAATAGCAGAACTTTCCCAGGTCATTTCGCTCAAGATCCACAATCATATTAAGTTCTGCCCTGTCCTTGATGCTTCCTTCCAGCTCCGTTATCTTTTCTCTGTCACTTGAATCGTTCTTTCCCCTAGGCCTTGTCCCCTTTATGGGCCGCGTCTCTATGACATCACCCTGTAATAATAGGAATCTTTCCGGCGATGAACTGCCTATGCTGAATCCGTTAAAATCCATAAAAGCAGAGAATGGTGCAGCGTTCTTTTCCCTTAGTATATAATAAAGGTCTATCGGTTCCACCGACAAATCTGCTTCAAACCTCTGGCTGAAATTTGCCTGATATATGTCGCCGTTATGGATGTATTCCTTGGTTTTTATGACCCTTTTTACATAATCACGTTTTTTAATATTTGATTTAAACTTTATGTTGGATATCTTTTTCTTATAGTATTTTTCTATTATCTTTTTCCTGATATCTTCTGGCTTTTTAAAACCTCTTAAAATATCCTCTAATTCTATATTGATCTTTTCTGCAAGCTCACTGCCCTTTACAACAGGACCCACATAATCGTCTTTTAAGAAGGCGGCTTCAAAAACACCCTTGTTTTCTTTCTTTTTTCCTTTTACCAAAAAATTCCTAATAAAATACCACCTGCCCTCAATATGGCTATATGCAAGCACCCTGTCATAATAATTAAGATAAAAAAGGGGAAGACCGATATCATCCACAACACTTTGAGGAAGCTTTTCAATATAGTTCTTAAGATCATAAGAAAAATAACCGGTAAAGCCGCCCCTGAAGTCAGGCAACTTTTCCTTATGGTCTTTGGTCACTTTCTCCAATCTGCCGCCGCTTATAAAGACCGGCTTTATACTTCCTATCTCACTGCCTGGAGGGCTTAAGGTATAATTTTTTATATTCTCCTTTAGAAATGACAGAGGATGCTGGTATGAATAATACCCTATACCTGGTGGGACTGAGATAAACTCATTCTTATAACCCCAGCTTTTTATAACAAATTTAGGATCCCAGGCAATATAAGAAAATTTAGAATACTTGTTAGGGTAGAGGCTGCTGTCTAAAAAACACAGGTGACTTTTATCCTTTAAAATATAGGCCGCATTCTGGGGCAGTATTTTTAAGTCAATTGCCGAAATTGTAGAGAGGATGTTCATAGGTCAATAAAATTCTTAAGTATTTTCATTCCAACCGGAGTCAGGAAGGATTCAGGGTGAAATTGTATCCCTTCCAATCTGTAATCTTTATGTCTTACTCCCATCACAATACCGTCCTGGGTATGGGCAGTCACTACAAGTGAAGGAGGAATAGTATCCTTTTTTAAAATCAGAGAGTGGTATCTTGCAGCTTCAAAAGGACTTTCAATACCTTTAAAAATACTTCTGCCGTCGTGATAGATCATCGACGTCTTGCCGTGGACGACCTCTCCAGAATTTATGACTTCCGCGCCAAATACTTCTCCAATACACTGGTGACCCAGACACACTCCCAGTATAGGTATCTCCCTGTAGAAACGATTTATTAAGTCCTTTGAAATACCCGCACCTGCGGGCCTGCCGGGTCCTGGCGAGATCACTATTTTTGACGGTGACATCTTCTCGATTTCATCAAGACTTATCTTATCATTTCTTCTGACCTTAATATTCTCTCCTAAAATACCCAGAAACTGCACCAGATTGAAAGTAAAGGAATCATAATTGTCTATCATAAGAACATCTATTTTTTTAGTCTTTGTTTCTGTACTCATATCCGTTCCCGTATAACTTTTTTGGTAAATCACTAAACTGTGTTTTTCTTCAATAAAAGAAATTATATTAAAAGCCGGGTAAAATCTCAAAAGGAATATCTGCAATTAAATAAAAAGCTTTCCAGCCTCTTTGATTGATAAATCAAGGTATTAAGGGTAAAATCCTATTCTATGATAACAGTAGAAAATCTTACCCGAAAATTTAAAGATATAACCGCGGTTAAAAACATCTCCTTTTATATAGATGAAAGTGAGATATTCGGCTTTTTAGGCCCTAATGGAGCCGGAAAGACCACCACCATCAGGATGCTCTCAACACTCATTTCCCCGGATTCCGGGAAAATAACCATAGACGGCAAGGACACCCGGAGCCACGGTGAATACATAAGAGAAATAACGGGACTTCTGACCGAGTCTCCCGGAATGTACGAAAAAATATCTGCCTATGACAATCTTAAATATTATTCCAGCTTCTATAATATCCCTGACGACAGGAGAAACAAAAATATTGAAAAATACCTGAAGATGTTTGACCTCTGGGAAAGAAAAGACGATCTTGCAGGCACTTATTCCAAGGGTATGAAACAAAAACTGGCGCTGTCCAGAGCGCTTATACATGAGCCCAAGATACTGCTGCTTGATGAACCAACAGCGGGGCTGGATCCGGAAAGCGCCCATATGGTAAGGAATTTTATTGACAGCTTAAAAAAAGAGAAAACGACAGTGTTTCTCTGTACCCATAATCTTGAAGAAGCATCCAGCCTTTCTGACAGAGTATGCATCATAAAGAAAAAGATAATAAGGATCGCTACTCTCTCAGAACTGCAGAACGGTGATAGAGGTAAAAGAGTGGAGATTGTATTTAGAGATGATGCAGATAAGTATACCAAATTGATAAAAGAAACAAGCCAGATAAAAAATATCCAGACAGACAAAAACAAGGCAATGCTGGTGATTGAAAATCCGGAGATTTCAAATCCGATAATCTTAAAGAAACTGGTAGACAGTGGAGCTAAAATAATTTACTTTAACCAGATAAAGGCAAGCCTGGAGGAAATATATCTGGATCTTATAAGGGATGAAAAGGGGAAATGAAAAACGCTTGTTTAATTTTTAAAAAAGAAATAAAAGAGATAATAAAAAACAAGAACATATGGCTGCCCATTCTTATAATAACGCTAATATTTTCAATCTCACTTCCACTTGGCTTTATTCTCGGAAGTTCCCCCATACTGGAAGATGAAGATACGCTGAATTTTATAAATAAAGTCTTCGGCCAGGTCGATGAACCCTTAAGGGTGCTCATAGGTTTTATATTAAAACAGCTTCTTATATTCCTTTTGTTTCTGCCTGCAATGGTGCCCAGTCTTATCGCTCCTGCTTCCATAATAATGGAAAAGGAAAACAATACGCTTGAACCGCTGCTGGCAACACCACTAAAGACATCAGAGCTGCTCCTTGGAAAATCGCTTACTGCGCTTATACCTACATTTGTCATCTCCACTATCAATTTTATTATACTGGTTATAGTAGTGGATATCTCCGCCTATATTAAATTAGGCTACATGCCACTGCCTAATGCAGAATGGGTCATAGTAGCTTTCCTTTTAAGCCCGATACTGTCTTTTATAATCACAATGGCCAGCGTGATAGTCTCATCCAAATCTACAGATATAAGGTCTGCCCAGGGGGTAGGTGCAGTAATAATACTGCCCATTTACCTGATCATCGGCCTTCAGCTGGCAGGGCTTTTTCTCTTAAACATAACTTATCTTCTGATAGGCAGCCTGATCCTCCTGATAGTATGCCCATTTGTACTGAGGCTTGCAGTTAAGATTTTTGACAGGGAAAATATACTTACAAGATGGAAGATGAAATCTTAAATGGTTCGAGTCACTTTGGGGCTACTGCAATTGACTGACCTGGCTTGAATTTCTACAATATCATAATCTTTACTTTTTTAGCAGTAAACTCACTATCATTATCTTAAGCGAATACATTCAGTTAATCCCTTTTAACAGAATAACTCCGCTAAAAAATTTAACACTTCACTGGAAGTAATCCTAATTATATAAATAGAAAAAGAAAATTTATATTTTAAATAAATAATTACCGAATTCTAGAAGCAGTATTCCGTCTGGATAACAGTTCTGAGATGCAAGCACTGCAGCTAAAAAAATTGTACGGCAAAATTACTCATGTTATAATGGAAAACTATAAAATCTGTTATAAACGTACTAAGGAGGATTAATCTTATGTCTAAATCACCTACTTTCCAAAAGTGGCGACTGATTGGTCTATTGCCAATTACTTTTTGGATATACACCCTGGTAATTTATTTAACCATAGCCAAAAATGCAATGGGTGGTCCTCAAAACGCACCTTATGCCTGGCAATATGTTTTATGGGCATGTCCAATGGCCTGTCTGATAATAGGAATTGGGATTCTAATTAAAAATAGATTTCTAACAGGAGTAGGAGCACTATGGGGAATAGCTCCTGTTTTCTTAATGGATATATTAATAGTAACATCCAACCAGGTCGCACTTGCAAACGAACAAGGATTTTCAATACCTTTTATCAGATTAACGGAAGAGTTTTCATTATACCTAACTCAATGGATTGACCAATCAGCGATAACCCAATATTTAATATCAGAATTTACAATACACTGGCTTGGTGATTTTATATTTGGTTTAATCGCATTAGTTTTAGTAGGATTAACTAGATGGTCTTTTACCGGGACAGCTTTTTTATATTTATCCACTGTTTTTTTTACTAATTATATATGCCCTTTTGGGCCACCAAACCCTCCTGGGGCACCTTCTATGTTGATACAATCAATTCCTCTAATAGTAATATGGGCCGTGCTTGATCAATCAATATATGGCCTGAAATATAACAAACGAATAAGTGATAAGATTTTATTTGGAATACTTACGTTATATTTTTGCGCTGCAATTACACTATTCCAGTGGTTAGAGACAATTAACAGAAATATACCTATTTTATTGTTACTAGCATATTTAATCTTATTGGCAGTAGGAAAAATAATTATTAATAGAAAAACTGTTTTTAAATCATTAAAAGAATATAATAAAAAGAAGAACAGACCACTCACTTATATCTCATATGCCTATGGAGCTTTATTTCTTATAGTTTATTTCTTTATGTTGAGGCCAACACTTATTAAAGAAGGAAATAACCCGGTTTCAGCACTTATCCTATTCGGCCTGATTCCTTTTACAATAATCTTTACAATTGGATTCTATTTGACACCCAGATTTAGAAAAAAGAATAAAAAATAGATTCAATTTAGAGTAAGATTATTAAATAAGAAGTTTTTTTGAATTAATAATTTCTTTTAAAAATTGGTTCGAAATTCTGTAACTTGGGGCTGCTAAAACTTTTTTTTAATACTTAAATTAATAATTTATATTTTTAATATTCTAACCTCAAGAAAATCTTATTAATTAATAAAGCATTAAGACCCCATATTATCTATAAGGTCTTATTATAAATATTAGACTTGAAGTACAGGACTTATACCTATAATAGACTCTGTATTTGTGTGTTAAAATTATTTTGTAATAGTTTTACGGCCCATCTATAACCCTAGCTTCCTGTTAGATAAAAACAAGTCTTTCCTCAATTTTACTGTCAATGTTCTGATTATTCTTTAAATATTCAAGTAAGACCTGCTGAGCTGACGTGGAAATAACTTTTGGATTACCTGACTTAAGAAGCTCTTCATTGGAAATATTTAAGTATGATGCCGAGTTGTTGAAATGATAACCCTGTAATGCAATTTTATAAAGCTGCTTATCTCCAACAGGCTTATTATCAACACTTAACGCTACAAGTTCTTTCTTATTATCATCATAAACCGCTTTAACTCTTTTATTTACCTGGTAACATTCACCTTCGCTATTTCTGTTTTCAGTTCTCATGATATAAGCAAATATTTTTTTTATTTGTCTTCCGGTAATAACATACCTGATAATCTGATCATCATAAGGAAAGCATGCCATTAAATCTTTTAGCGTAACTACAGGACCCATTTCTTTAACCCTTATTGAGCCTGATCCGATAAGCATTATGTCTGTTTCAGCTATATCTGCAAATGAATCTGATATTAAATTACCCAGTGAAGTCTCAATCTCTCTTTTGGGATGAGTCAATTTCTGTGAAAATTTTGAGATAATAGTATTATACTTTCTGTCAACATCTTCTTTAAAGGTATTAATGTATTTTTCAAGTTCTCTATCTGGTTCAGCGATATTTTCATCAATTGGTATTAACTGCCATTTCATATCTACAATACCGTTAGTGTCATCATCTACTAATATATCAAATCTTCCAATCTGATCTGTACCCACCCCAGCTTGAGCAATATAAATACCGTTTATAAAAGCCGGCTGCTCAAGAATGGTATGAGAATGACCGCCAATAATTATATCTACACCCCATTCTGGTTTTAAAAGCTTTGCAAGTTTAATATCAGATTCAAATCCGATATGAGTCAAAACTATCGTCAAGTCTATGTCATCATTTTTATAAGCATTTGAAATTACACCTATCTCATTACTTGCTTCTTCAAGAGTTACAAAACTTGAAATAAGCTTATCCTGCTTTATTGAATCAATAACCTTTTCTGTTATTATACCTGTAAAAAGTATATCAAAACCTGCTTTTTTTAATATAAGGTAAGGCATCATCATCCTTTTATTATATGGACTGATATACAAGTTTGCATTTACGATAGGAAAATTAGCAACTTTTTCTAAAAAAAGAAGATGCGGAAGCCCGTAGTCAAACTCATGATTTCCAAGAGCAACAACATCGGGTGCAAGATAATTCATTATTTCCATTGTGGAAATTCCCTTATATTCAGAATCTATAAGACTACCTTGGACCATATCGCCTGAGATCAGAAAAAATACATTTTCTTCTTCTTTTCTGACTTTATTAATATATCCCGATAGCAAAGCAAGCCCACCAATTAATTTGCCCTCACCTGCTTTTACTTCAGCAAGAAAGTCTCCGTGCATATCGTTAGAATGTAATATTGTAAATTTTTTTATATTTGCACCTGTACTTTTCACAGTCGTATATCCTTTCTTAAAAAGTTTAAAATTAATATGGGATGTTTAAAATTATAAACACAAAGGTTACCAAGTCTTAATATTTTACTTTAATAAATTTTGTCGCCTAGCTTTGCATCTACAGTTAACCTCAAAGCAAAATTATATAAGTATATATAATATATGAAAAGAATATTATTTCCTCAATTGACATTGACATTAGCTTAAAATTTATAAATTTTTATTAGTTCCTTTAAAATCTGGTTCGAAATTTTAATACTTGTGGCTACCAATCACAATATCTAATTAAATGACAAAATTCTATTCTTTTATGATGGTAAGAATGATATAAATCTAGTGGATATATTAAGGAAACACTTTAGGTATATAATTAAAGCAAAACCGTTTGTGACTAAACTTGATGTTCCGGAAAGCATTAAGATAGGTTGGCTTAAAAATAATATAAGAAACTGCCTAAATAATTAAAATTTATACCTCCTATACCTCCAACTCAACTCTTAGTATTTATTTTATGGTAAAAATGACAGTTACAGGTATCATCACTTCCTTTTCTATAGTCGAAGTATCATATGTTCCCCAATCAGAAACTTCAGTAGAGTTTACGGGCAAGACCTGCACTACTCCGAGATTTGCAGACTTTATTGATACTATTTGCTTTCCACTACCTTCAGCTATCTTTTGTGCTCTAAGCTCTGCGTCATTTATTGCATCCGGTATTAGCTCTATACGGAGCTCCGGAAGCTTTGAATAATAATATTCAAGGGTCTGTGTCGAAAATATTACTCCTGCATCTATTAATTTCTGTGTGTTTTTTGCCATACTGGTGATTTTTTCAACATCATTTGATTGAATTACTACGTTTTGCCTCAATATGTTTTCCCTTGGAGCATTTGGATCATAGAGGTAAAGCTGCTCCATAAATACAGGTGATATATTTACATCTTGCTCGCTAAATCCATTATCGGAAAAGAAATCAAGTACAATTCTTTTATCATTTTCCATCTGGCTATAGCCTAGTTTTAGTTCTTCAGATGGAACAGTCCTTGAGAAATTCGATGTCCATTTGGCAATATCAGACGTGACCTCTTGCCTTACAGAGCCTGTAACTGCCAGTGTATCTTCCGGTTGTCTTACTATGTAGAAAGTATAGGAAGCAATTATTGCACTGATTATAAGACATACACCTAAAATAATTCCAAAATATATTATCCTGTTAGACCTTTTTTGTTCCATGTTAATCCTCCTGTATTTTAAAAGTAAAAACCGACTATATTTAGTCGGTTACGCAATTGGCTCTACCTTTCCCTAGCATTTAGCGTCCAGAAGACTGGAAGGGTTTCAAAGCTACTAAATCATATTATGTTTTTTACTTGTAATAATAAAATAATTATAATACCTGTAAAATTAATATCAAATTATTTTAAAAAATTTTTAATTCTCCATAATTTACCCAAAAACTGGTCCGAAATTTCGCAACTTGGGGCTGCCTATATTGATTGATCAGACATCTCTTTTCATGGAGTTAATTCTATAAATCCAGAGTCTCTATTACATTTCTAATTTTTGTTATATCGCTCTCCTCTATCAAATAATCCCCTGCTTTTGCATTCTCTTCTGCCTGTTTTTTATTTCTTATACCACAAAGTGCTACCACACCGCCCTGTGATATCAGGGCAGCAACAGATAACTGCGCCAAAGATAAACCGTACTTCTCAGCAATAGGATCAAACTCAGCTGCCAGAACGGAATTTATTTTCTTCCTATTTTCCATACTAAATCTGGGATCATCTTTCCTTAGATCATCGCCCTTAAACTCTCTATCAGTAGTAATTTTTCCAGTAAGCAACCCCTTCGCCAAAGAACTATACGCAAGCATAGTTACCCTGTTGCTTTTACACCAGGGAAGAATTTCCTGTTCAACTTCATTATCAATAAAATTATACTTTTCCTGATCAACATCCAGTTGTCCTGCCTGGCCATACTGCTCTAGTTCCTCAAGACTAGCATTACTGGCACCTATAGATCTTATCTTCCCTTCCTTTTTTAAATCCATTAAAGTTTCCATTGTGTCTTCAATTTGTGTGGTTTTATCCTGCCAATGTGTCTGATAAAGATCTATATAATCAACCCCAAGTCTGGAAAGACTCTGCTCAATTTCATATCTTATTGATTTTGGTCCCAGGAATTTATATACTTTCTCTCCTGATTCATAATTAAAAAATAATTCACCCTTATCAAGATGCCATACAAGACCACATTTAGTGGCGATAATAAGCTTATCCCTTTTACCCTTAATGGCCTTACCGACAATTTCTTCTGAAAGCCCCTTTCCATAAGCCGGTGCCGTGTCAATAAGATTTATTCCCGTATCTATTGCAGTATTAATGGCTTTGATTGATTCAGATTCGTTGGTACCTCCCCACATCCAACCACCTATAGCCCATGCTCCAAAACCAATAACTGAAACCTCTAAATCTGTTTTTCCCAGCTTTATATAACGCATTTTTTACCTCATATCTTTTTCTGTTTTTTATTCACATCAATTTTATAATGAATATTGAGATTATTCTAATATAAATTTGAAAATATATGAAAGCAAATTGAGCAAAGCAAGGATTAAATAAAGCCAATAAATTTAACTTTAGTATAAATATCAATATCAGACTACGGTTTGAACTTTGTATAATTAGCAAGTTTCAATTTATCTAGTAGCAATAATTCTGTTAAAACCTGGTTCGAAATTGTGGTACTTGGGGCTGTCTATTCGATCCTACTTATCATCATTTTTTAAGAAGCCACTTTTTAGTATCTGAGACGTATAAGAAAGCCTGGCAACTATAAACCGTTCCTTGATTTTTCATAACATTCACAGCAAATTTACCCAGGTTATAGACTTTTATATCCTTATTGACCCAGGCAATGCGGTATTTTCAATCACACAATCTCAACTTTACCTTTGCTAATTATTAAATTTCAAGTATAATACTAATGTAATAGTAATAGTAGTAATAATAGGAGGATAAAAATAATATGAAAAAGTTATTAACATTAATATTTATTACTCAATTACTGATCCTGTCTCCGTTTCTTACCACAGGGTGCAAACCTGCAGAACAAAAAGAAATAAACGATGAAAGAATGGAGACTGATGAAGAATTAGAAACCGCAGTCTTTGGCGGCGGCTGTTTCTGGAGTATTGAAGCTATATTCTCTCTATTAAAGGGAGTGACAGATGTTGAGGTAGGATATGCAGGCGGTTTTAAGGAAAATCCGACATATGAACAGGTCTGCCAGGGTAATACAGGTCATGCAGAGGTGGTTAAAATTACATTTGATCCAAATATCATAAGCTACAGCAAATTACTGGAAGTTTTCTTCTATATCCACGATCCCACCACTTTAAACAGGCAGGGAAATGATGTAGGAGGACAGTATCGCTCCATAATTCTGTATACAAGTCCTGAACAGGAAAAAACCGTAAAAGAATTTATTGATGAACTGGAAAATACGAAAGTTTATTCGGACCCTATAGTAACTGAAGTCGAGCCGCTTGATAAATATTACAAAGCAGAGGATTATCACCAGGATTATTTTAAAAACAATTCCATTCAACCTTATTGCGGAGCAATCATTTCTCCTAAAGTTGAAGAATTCCAGAACAGGTTTGCTGACTTATTAAATGAAATCCCTTAAAGCCTTGCTTCTGTTTGAATTTCTTAATTTATTTAGGGTTTTAAATTCTATTTGTCTGATTCTTTCTCTTGTGACCTTAAATTCCCGTCCGACCTCTTCAAGAGTTCTAGGATAACCGTCATGTAATCCAAACCTTAGCTGGATAATTCTTCTTTCCCTGTCATCAAGAGTGTCTAATATTTTCTGCAGTTGTTCCTGCAGCAATATAAATAAAGCAGCATCCATGGGCTTTTCAATTTCCGAATCTTCAATAAAATCGCCTAGCTGGGTATCGCCTTCTTCACCTACCGGAGATTCAAAGGAAACCGGGTTCTGGTTTATTTTGATTATCTCTCTTACTTTTTCTGGTGTGAAATCCATTTTTTCCGAAATCTCTTCGGCAGAAGGGTCTCTCCCAAATTCTTGAACCAATTTTCTCTGCACTCTCATTAATTTATTGATATTTTCTACCATATGAACCGGTACCCTTATGGTTCTTGCTTGATCAGATATCGCTCTTGTAATACCCTGCCTGATCCACCAGGTCGCATATGTAGAAAATTTATAGCCTCTTTTATAATCAAATTTCTCTACCGCTTTAATAAGGCCAATATTACCTTCCTGTATAAGATCTAAAAACAGCATTCCCCTGCCTGCATACTTCTTTGCTATACTTACCACCAACCTGAGATTTGATTCCACCAGCAGTTTTTTCGCTTCAGCATCTCCGGCTTCAATTCTTTTAGCGAGCTGTACCTCCTGGGAGGCTGATAGAAGCTTTACCTTACCAATTGCCTTAAGATACACCTTTACCGGGTCAATAACTGCGGATTTTATCTTAGTATTCAGTTTTTCATTAAACGAAGTCCTTCTTTTACCTTTATTTTTAAATTTCCGATCGGTGCGGCTTTCTTTTATATCCAATACCTTTACTTCTTCAATTCTAATATCTGTTCCTCTTATAATTTTAAATCACCCTTATCTTTACAGACTAAACAGATCTTTAGTTTTGTTAAAAACCAATTAATACCTTTTTCTTAATCTTCTCAATTTAGAGTTTAAGTCATTTTGGGGTCTTCTATTATAATTATAACCCCTTCTGTTATCATCAAATCTTTTGTTTATCTGTGTCTGAGGCCTGGCTTCATTGACCCAGATAGTCCTATCTTTGAAAGTGCTTTGATTATATTTCTCTATAGCTTTGGATGCTTCTTCTTCGGTTTCCATTTCCACAAACCCAAAACCTTTAGATCTTCCATCCAGACTCCTGATCACTTTTACAGAAGTGACACTGCCTTCAGTAGAAAATAATTTCTCCAGTTCCTCATCTGTTACTGAATATTCTAAATTACCTATATACAGTCTTTTGTTCACTTTAATTTCCTCTCATTCTTTAATAATTTTTATTATCAAATTTACCTAAATCAGCTACCTCTGAAATAAGAATCATACTGCCTTGCCCATGCAAGCGTCTTAAAATGCAGAAGTCCAAGAGGTAAACCGAATGCATAGGGCAGGAGTCCCGGTCTTCTAAATAAACTCCATAAAATCAAATTCCAGTAGTACCGTCTTCCTTTTTCTTTAATACCAAGAAACCACAATGAGGAAAACAAACCCCTGAGATGATAAACGCTGACTTTTGCTCGTTTTAATCTCTTAGGCTTATACTCTCTCAAAAATGTTCTTATCCTTGCAAAATAACATCTTGGTGAATAAATAGTTTTAAGTACTTCACTATAACCATCCAGAAGTTTGCTGGCTTCCATTTTAGGGATAAAGTTTAATTTAAACAACTCTGAAGTATTTTTATCGCTGCTGTTTGTATCATCTATTAATCTATTTGCTTTTTTTAATCTCTCATGAAGTCTGCTTTTAGGGGAAACACTTAAAATTCCTACCATTGCTGCAACAATTCCGCTCTTCTGAATAAAATTAATCTGATTCTGAAAAATAGTATCTTTATCACTGTCAAAACCTAAAATAAATCCTGCATTGACTTCAAAACCCATATTTTGCATTTTTTTAACAGATTCAAGCATGTTCCTATTTATATTGTGGTATTTGCCGCATTCCTGTAACCCGTCAGGATCAGGAGTCTCTATACCGATAAAGACAGTGGCAAAACCAGCTTTTATCATCAACTCCATCAACTCTGAATCATCTGACATATTGATTGATGCCTGAGTACTTAGGGTAAATGGATATTTTCTTTCTTTTTGCCATTCTATGATTGCCGGTAGAATTTCCTTTTTTATAATAGCTTTATTTCCTATAAAGTTATCATCAACAAAGAATACACCGGCTCTCCAGCCGAGTTTATATACCGAGTCGAGTTCAGCAGTAATCTTATCCTTACTCTTTATACGGGGGATCCTTCCGTTGAGCTGAACTACATCACAAAATTCACAATTATAGGGACATCCCCTTGAAATTTGTATGCATACTGAATTATAGTAAGGCAAGTTTACAAGATCCCATGCCGGTACAGGAGTTTTTTGTATAGTAGGGAAATCCTCCATAGAATATATCTTTTTTAGATTCTTATTTTCCATATCTTTTACAAGAACAGATATTATTTCCTCTGATTCCCCCAGGACCATAGTATCTATATTAGAAAATTCTTTCCAATCTATTGTAAAAAGGGAACCTCCAGCTATAACAGTCTTGCCGATTTTCTGTACCTTATCTACTACTTCCTTTGTAGAATGTTTCTGACCTACTATTGAACTTATCAATACATAATCTGCCCACTTTATATGTTTCTCTTTCAAAGTTTCACAATTCATATCAATTAATTTTTTCTCCCAGTGCGCGGGGAGCATTGCTGCAACAGTTAAAAGTCCAAGCGGAGGATAGGCTGCTTTCTTACCTAACACCCTTAAGACTTTTTTTACATTCCAGAACGTATTTTCGTACTCTGGATGAATAAGTAAAATTTTCATACGACCTTCTTTTTATTTTTTTAAAGAATGACTTCCCGTTTAGTTTAATTTACAAACAGCAAATCATTGACTTGAAGAATCAAGCCTGAATTTAGATTTTTAAGACCTGCATGCAGGCTTGATTATTTGTCTTATCTTCTGAAGTTTCTGTCAGGTCTGCTTCTCTGCGGATGAGCTTCATCAACCCTTAAAGTTCTTCCTTCAAATTCTGAACCATTCAGAGCTTCTTTTGCTTTTTCAGCTTCTTCTACAGTTGACATCTCCACAAATCCAAAACCTTTGTCCCCTATGATATTGACACTTTTAACCTGGCCAAATGGGGAAAACAGTTTTTCTAATTGTGAGTCAACAGTAGAATAACCGAAATTACCTACATATAGTTTACTGCCTTGCATACTTACCTCCTTAAATAATATTATTTCTCGAGAGCTTTATAATATTTCTTTTGGAGAGGCGGTATAAAGCAATAAACCTGCTCTTAATTAAAATATCATTAAACAAAAGAGAGACTAAAGTATATTCTTAACTAACTGGAATGTCAAACTATATTTATATACTGGCTTTCGGAAAACTGTGATTTATTAGGGTATTTTGATATATTGTTTTTTTGAAATTTTTGCCTTATTTAAATCGTTTCCCCCGCACTCACCAGCATAAGGGCACATCATGCACATTCTTTTCTTTTTTAACTGTCTTATAGAAAATATAATCAAAAAGGCCAGCGCAGCCGCACCTGAAATTATTATTATAATTATTTCCCATATTTCTATTTCCCACATTTCATATCACTGATCTTACTTAAGATATATATATCTTCTCCTTTAAATAAAAAGTCTTCCTATCTGATATACCAGAAAAGATACCACCCAGGCAAGGAGCAGCGTATACCCTACCTGAAAAAGCATCTCTTTTGTACCTGCCTCTCTTCTGAATATCACCATAGCAGTAAGGCAGGGGAAATAAAGTAATGTAAACAGCATAAAATTATACCCGACCAGAGGAGGGTAATTTTTACCAAGTGCTGTCTTTAATGTATCAGACTGCCCATCTGCTTCCTCAATGCTGTAAAGAGTACCCATCGTGGATACTATTACCTCTTTTGCCGCAATTCCTGAGATAGTGGCAACTGTCATCTTCCAGTCAAAACCGATCAGCTTAAACACCGGCTCCAGAAAATGTCCTATCCTCCCTGCTGCTGAATAGCCAAGCCTCTCACCTGCCATTCTGCCTTCTATTGCCGCTACCTTCTCGTCAAGCTCCACCTGGGTTATTATACCGGACTGATATGACTGCTCGATTTCGCTGATCTGGGCTTCGTAATCTGTAGAGTAGTTATCTCCTATAAGTGGAAATGTAAAAAGGATCCACATCAGTACTGATATTGCCAGTATAACCGTACCCGCTTTCTTTACATACATCCAGGTCCTTTCCCAGGTATGTATCAATATTCCTTTAAGAGTAGGAATACGGTAAGGAGGAAGCTCCATTACAAACGGGTCTGACATGCCCTTAAATCTGGTGGCTCTCAGCACCTTTGCCATTATGATAGCCATTAACACACCTATTATGTAAATCGAAAATATGACATTTCCCGCCGCTGCAGGGAAAAATGCTCCCGCAAAAAGTATGTAGACCGGAAGACGTGCCCCGCAGCTCATAAAAGTATTTATATGCATAGTCACCAGACGGTCCTTTTTATTTTCAAGTATTCTTGAACCCATATAAGCCGGTACGGTACATCCAAATCCGATAATAAGCGGGATGAAAGATTTCCCATGAAGACCGATTTTATGCATTATCCTGTCCATTACAAAAGCAGCTCTCGCCATATATCCTGAATCCTCAAGAACGGCTATAGAAAAAAACAGGAGCATTATATTAGGTGTAAATATGATTACCCCTCCTACTCCCCCTATTATTCCGTCAACTAAAAGTGAACTTATAAGGCCTTCCGGCATAACATTAGCTATCAGGGCTCCTAATTTTTCAAAGCCTATATCGATCCAGTTCATAGGGTATTTCCCCAGAGTGAATACAAATTGGAACATAAGCCACATTATCAGAGCAAATATCGGTATGCCCAGTATTCTGTTGGTAAGTATTCTGTCAACCTTTCCGCTTACATCCAGTTTTACCGTGTCAACTTCCTTATAAGATTCAAGTAATGCACCGCTTATAAATCCGTATCTCGCCTCTGCGATTATGACCTCCGGGGTGTTTCTAAGTATGCTGGTTATATGTTTTATTGAATTTGCTATTTCTTCTTCAAGTTTCTGGTATTTTAGACCTGAGGCCTTTTTAATAGTATCAATTACCTCATTATCCTGTTCCAGAAGCTTCACTATGGCCCACCTGGTATCAAATTTAAATTCGGGGATCTTTTCTCTTCTCAGAACCGATTTGATCCTGACGATCTCATTTTCAATTTCTTCGCCATACTTTATCTCAACTTTTTTTCTTTTTTTTCTGTTCAATACATCTATTGCTGCTTCAAGCACCTCCTTATTACCCATTCCACTTCTGCCCACAGTCTCTACAATAGGTGCTCCAAAAAGTTCAGACAGCAATTCTATATCTATTTTTCTTCCGCTTTTTCTTGCAATATCAGCCATATTAAAAACCAGGACCAAGGGCACTTTAAGCTCTAGAAGCTGGACTGCAAGGTAAAGATTTCGTTCTAAATTAGAGGAATCTACGATATCGACTACCACATCGGGTTTCTGATCAATAATGAAATTTCTTGCAACAATCTGTTCTGTTGAGTATGCTGTAAGGCTGTAAGTTCCTGGAAGATCGACCACATTTATCTTATATTCTTTATAGTTAATGACTCCGGTCTTTTTTTCAACAGTAACTCCGGGATAATTACCAACATGTTGTCTTAATCCGGTTAGATTATTAAAGATGGTAGTTTTACCTGAATTGGGGTTCCCTGATAGGGCTATAGAGATTTCTCTTCTCATCCTTCGATTTCCCTTATAAGAATTTTCTCAGCCATTCCTCTTCCAATTGCAAATTTGGTGCCCTTGACTACTACGCATAAAGACCCGCCTCTTGATACATCAGAGACAGAAAACACTTCATAAGGGATAAATCCCATAGCACAAAGATGTGAGTTGAGCCTGCACCCTCCATTTATTCTTACAATTCTGTATTTTTTTCCGAGAACAGCGTCGTTAAGACTTAAAACTCCGTTACCGATCTGCGGTGTTTGCAAGTAATTTTTTCTTCTATGTCTGAAACCCCATCTTCTCATTTTAATCAATCTCTCTACTAAATATTAGACATGTCTAACTTTAATAGTTTTGCTTACTTTTGTCAAGAACTTTTTTAAGATGGATTTAAAAAATGGAAAGAAAACTTAAACTATCTATTCCTTATCATCATTATCGGCAGAGCATGTAGGATGCTTGCCGTATTTGGCAAAATAATTATAGTTTTTTAACCATCTGGGATGACCTTCGGGGCAAGTATCTATGAAATTTATAAATTTTATCATCCTGTCTAATGTTTCCTCGCTTATGTAATGCTCCATATTACAGGCGTCTAACTTGCAGACTTCATCACTTACACCAAGGATATCACTAAAAAATTTATAGATTTTCTTATGCTTATCATAAACTTCTCTTGCCATCTTATAACCTTTTTCTGTCAGTTCCAGATAACCATATTTTTCGTGTTCTACAAGACCCCTGGCAATCAATTTCCTAACAGCATCAACTACAGATGGCGTCTTAACATTTAAAAATTCTGCGATCTCTTTTACCCTTATTACTTTATTAGTAAGGCTGACCACATACATCGCTTCAATGTAATCTTCCATACTATGTGATAATTTCTTCATATTATTGTCACTTTATATTTAATCTAAAAATGTTAGATATATCTAACCATAAACCCAAACATCACCTTTGTCAAATCTCTAAAGATAAATCAGATTATTTTTATGTAAACTAAACAATTACTTTGTTTCTACCCCCTGCTTTTGCTCTATACAATGCATCATCAGCATATTTTATTAAATGATTAATTTTTGTGGCATCAAAAGGAAAATTGGCAACCCCTATGCTTATAGTAATATTACCATTAGGTTTTATTTTCCCCTCCCCTTCAAATTTTCCGTTACTTACGACTTCACGCAACCTCTCAGCAAAGACTCTGGCACTTTCCTTATTGGTCTCACGGCATATTACAGAAAATTCTTCTCCCCCGTAACGATATATCCTGTCAGTCGTTCTCTTATTCTCAATAAACACTTTTCCTATTTTACTTAAGATCATATCCCCCATTTGATGACCATGAAAATCATTGTATTTTTTAAAATGGTCGATATCTATCATAAGAAGTGACAGGCTCTTTACATATCTTATGGCTTCGTTTACTGCATCTCTTAAATCCATATCGAACTTTCTCCTGTTAAAAACACCGGTAAGTTCATCTACCACAGTTAATCTCTTTATCTCTTCATAATTTAATGCTCTCTCTATGGCAATTGATATTTCATGAGCAAGTATGTTTAAAAAATATTCATGCTTGCTCGAAAAAGCATTGGTCTTTCTGGAATCAATATAAATGATCCCCTTTACTTCATCTCTTACTATAATAGGTATGCATATCATTGAAGTAGTCTGCTCTCCTTTGGGGATGCTGTATTTGAAATATGAATTTTCAATGTTTCCGATAAAAAGCTTATTTTTTGTGGATAAAATATATTTTATCAGGGGCATTTCCTTGGTGAATTCCACCTCTTTAATATTTTTACCAAAACCAATCTCGCTCTGAAGTTTTACCCCTTCTTCATCTATTAGGATTATGGCGCAACCATTGCAGTTTATTACCTTAAAAACCTTTTCAACAATCAAGTCACAGACTTTTTTTAGTTCAAGTTCAGATCCTGTAGAGCTTGCTATGCCAAAGATTGCTTTTAAGATCTTTAAATCGATGCTCTCTTTATCACTCATTACTGGTTTAAATAAAAACTTTTTAAACGTTTTTAATTGATTTTTATTTATTTAATAACATTATATACCAAAGGAAATAAAACCGATACAGAGTATATAACTCCGTAAAACACGAGTTACCGGTAAAAAATGCTTAAATTACCTATTTTTGGGTATAATTAAAATATGAAAGTAAAAAATGGTTAAATTATAATGGACGTCTATTATTTCAGAACATTTAAAAAAGAAAAAGGGTTTACTTTAGTCGAACTCCTTATAATAGTAGTTGTTGTAGCAGTCCTTATGGGTCTATCTATCCAGACTTTCTCATTACTAAAAGACAGAGCCAGAGAAACAGCTACAGAAACAGAAATGGGTAACATTACCAAAGCACTCCAGATATACGTCACGGTCTTAAGTATCTATCCTGCGGAAGGTGATTTTCCTGAAGCGCTGGAAGTTGCCGGGATTATGGAAAATGTTCCCGAATCAGATATCTGGGAAAATCTCTATCAATATTCTTCTATTGCCGGTATCACCTACACTCTGGAAAGCTTCGGAATAGACCAGGTTGATGGTGGAGGAGATGATATAGTATATATAAACGGAATAATGATAGAAGACGGAGCTTATCCCAATAAATAAGGTCCCTTTGACTCTTGCTTCTCAGGTTCGAGCTTTTTTAATCTTTTCTGCAATTGCATTAGCAAACTCATCCGTACCTACAGCCGTAGGATCATTTCTGTCAGGTTTTAGATCATAGGTCACGTATTTTCCTTCTCTTATATTCTCAGCAATTGTATTTTCCAGAAGGTCGGCGTGCTCTTCTTCTCCTATATATTTAAGCATCAATACTGCTGAAAGCATTATTGCAGTAGGATTTACTCTGTTCTGCCCCTTATATTTCGGAGCACTGCCGTGAGTCGGCTCGAACAATGCAATATCTTTACCGATGTTTCCACCGGGTGCAACACCAAGGCCTCCGACCAATCCGGCTGCAAGGTCAGAAATTATATCTCCGTATAGATTTGGCAAGACTATGACATCATAAAGCTCCGGTTTTTGTACCAGCTGCATGCACATATTATCTATAATTCTATCTTCTGACTCTATATCATCATATTCTGATGCAATCTTTTTAAACACTTCAAGAAACAGGCCGTCGGAATATTTCATTATATTTGCCTTGTGCACACCGGTAACCTTTTTGCGTTTATTTTTGCGGGCATATTCAAATGCAAATCTTATTATATCTTCAGAAGCGGACACAGAAATCGGCTTTATACTTATGCCGCTGTCGCTTCTGATCTCCAAATCCTTCTTTTCTTTTATAAAACTAATAAGCTCCTCTGTCTCTACTTTACCTTTCTCAAACTCTATTCCTGAATAAAGGTCTTCCGTATTTTCCCTGATTATTACCAGATCTATATCGCTGTATCTGCTCTTAACACCCAGGTAACTTTTACAGGGTCTTACACATGCATATAGATTGAATAATTTTCTCATAGCCACATTAACACTTCTAAATCCTACTCCTACTGGAGTAGTTATAGGGCCTTTTATCCCTACCCTGTTCTTCTTAAGCGAGTTAATGACACTTTCCGGGAGAACTGTACCTTCTTTTTCGTAGACCTCCGCTCCGGCATTAACAATATCCCATTTGATATCAATTCCAGTCGCCTCAACCACTTTGACCATTGCCCTGGTTATTTCTGGTCCTATGCCATCTCCCGGTATCAGTGTTATGCTATGCTTCATAGATTAAACCCTTTATTTTTAATAATGTGGTTGATAAGCCCCCCATCATTTAAGATCTTTATCATCACTTCAGGCAGGGGATTGAATTCTAACTTTAGATTGCCTGTCTTATTATTGATTATCCCTTTTTTTAAATCTATCTCCAGTATATCCCCGTTTTCGATTTTATCGGTATTACAGACCAGCACGGGCAATCCTATATTAATACTATTCCTGAAGAATATACGGGCAAAGGACTTGGCAAGTACTGCCCCCACACCGGCTTCTTTTATTACTGTCGTGGCATGTTCCCTGCTCGAGCCGAGACCGAAATTCTTACCTCCCACTACAAAATCACCGGGATTTACTTCTTTTATAAAATTAGGATCAGCGTCCTCAAGGGTATGTTTTGCAAGCTCAGTCATATTGGACCTTAAATGAAAATATCTCCCTGGAATTATCAGATCAGTTGAAATATCATCGCCAAATTTAAAACTTTTTCCGACCAGAATGTTCAGTTTTTTACCTTTTGCTTTCATTACCCTAAAACCTCCCTTGGATCTGCAATATAACCTTTGACCGCGCTCCATGCAGCTGTTGCAGGGGAAGAAAGATAAATAAATGACTTTGGATTTCCCATCCTCCCTTTGAAATTCCGGTTCTGAGTAGATAGGCACACCTCTCCGTCACCCAGCACTCCCTGATGTACGCCTACGCATGGACCGCACCCCGGGGACTGTATTACTGCTCCGCTATCTATAAGTGTTTTTATAATTCCCTTCTCAAGAGCTTCAAGATAGGTATGTTTTGAAGCCGGGACTACAATTAGTCTCACTCCACCCGCCACCTTTCTATCGTTGAGAATATCTGCCGCGATTTTTAGATCGCTGAAACGGCCGTTAGTACAAGTCCCTATAAATACCTGATCAACAACGACTTTCTCCAGAGTGCTTACAGGTAAAGCATTATCTACAGTATGAGGTTGTGAAACCATTGGCTCAATGACCGAGCAGTCAATATCTATAACCTTCTCATATTTTGCTCCTTTATCTGCCGAGATTTCCCTGAAGCAATCCTTTCTACCCTGGCTTTCCAGATATGTTTTTGTTATCTCGTCAGAAGGGAAAATACCCGTTTTTGCCCCCGCCTCTACTGCCATGTTTGAAATAGTGAATCTATCATCTATGCCCAGCCTGGATCCGACTTCACCGCCGAATTCAAGAGCCTTGTAAGTAGCTCCATCAGAAGTGATTTTTCCAATCAAATAAATTATTAAATCTTTGGCAAATACTCCTTTATTTATCTTTTTATTGAAATTCACCTTAATAGTATTGGGTACCATAAGCCAGGTTTTAGCCAGTATATAACCCACCGCAATATCCGTAGAGCCCATTCCGGTGGAAAAAGCTCCTAAAGCACCCGAAGTGCATGTATGTGAATCTGCTCCTATTACTATATCTCCCGGACAGGTATAAGATTCCACCAGCAGCTGGTGACAGATACCCTCTCCCACATCTCTTAATATTGCTCCTGTCTGGATTGCAAAATTTCTCATAATTATATGAGCATTTGAAAGCTCTTTTTTCGGGCTCGGTGCAGCATGATCAATAAAAAAAATGGACTTATCAGGTCTTTTTACCCCTTCAAAACCTATTTTATTAGCCTGGCTGACCGCCAGAGGTCCTGTCCCATCATGGGACATGACCACATCTACATCCACGACTGCAATATCTCCAGCAGTTAGTTCTTTACCGGCGTGCTCGCTTATAATCTTTTCTGAAATCGTCTTTCTCAAAAAAACTCCTTTAATCCTGTTTTTTCTTTTTTTTCTTATAATCATTATAGATATACATAAGTTCTTTATCAAAAAGCGTCCTCTTAAGATCTACTGACATATCTCTAGCCAGCCCAAGTATATCATTGGCCTGCTTGTCAGTAAGCTCTATATCAAATTCTTTAAACTTATGCAGGATAGTATGAGAACCGGAATGCTTACCTACAACCAACTGCCTGGTCAATCCTACTTCACTCGGTTTAAATACTTCATAGTTTTTTGGGTTTTTAATGACCCCGTCCGCATGGATACCCGATTCATGTGCAAATATATTTGTTCCCACAATTGCTTTCCAAACAGGAATAGCCCTGGATGAAGCTCTGGACACATATTCAGCTATTTCTCTGAACTTTGAAGTCTTTATTCCCAGTTCTATATCCTCAAGATACTTCAGTGCCATCACTATCTCTTCTAAAGCCGCATTTCCTGCCCCCTCACCTAATCCACCTATGCTGACCACCAGACTGGATGCGCCTCCTCTTATCGCTGCTATTCCATTAGCAGTTGCCATACCGAAATCATTATGATTGTAGACTTCCAGGGGAATATTCACAGCACTTGTTATAGTGTTTATCAGCAAGAAAGTCCTGAACGGGTCAAATCTACTTACAGTATCACAGATCCTAAACCTGTATGCACCTTTTTTTCTGGCAATTGAAATCAGCTTTAACAGGAATTCAAGGTCAGCACGGGTAGCATCTTCAGCACTTACTATAAAATTAAGATCATTATGTTTGGCAGCCCTTATGGTGTTTTTCAGTTTATTAATAGCCCAGGTCCTGTTTTTCTTATATTTTTCCTTTAGATGTATATCAGAAGTGGAAATATTTATAATCACATTTTTAACCCCGCACTGAGCAGCATATTTTATATTCTCAGGTTCAGCCTCACAATAGGCAAATATCTTGCATTTAAATTTATCCTTCATTATTTCTGTGATTATCTCCCTTTCTATTTTCCCAAGAGAAGGAGTACCCACTTCAACTTCCGGAACACCTATCTCATCCAGCATTTTGACTATTCTTATTTTTTCATTTTTTGAAAAAACTACTCCTGCTGTCTGTTCGCCATTTCTTAAAGTAGTATCTATAATATTTATATGTCTCTCACTTTTTACTTCTTCCATCTTTCCCTCCCTTTTCATGTGTCCTGCTGCTGGATGATTTTTTCCTATATGAATTATAAGTATCAATGATCTCATTATCAAAAAGAGCCCTCTTAAGGGATACTGTTTTATCCCTTATTATCTCAGCCAGTTCTTCTGCCTCTTTCCGGGTTATCTTAAATCCCAGATCCTTCATCTTATATATTATAGTATTGACCCCTGAATATTTACCCAGTATTAAACTCCTTTCCAGCCCTACATCTTTTTCGTTGAATAACTCATAAATTTTAGTATTGATCAGTACACCCGACGCTCTACTCTCGCTCTCATAAACAAATAGTTTACCTCCTACTATAGGCTTCCAGGTAGGAAGGATCCTGTTTGAAGCCTTTGCTACATATTCAGAGAGTGACCTGAAGAAAGTTGTATTAAATCCCATATCCACTCCCTCTATATATTTCAAAGCCATAACCAATTCTTCAAACGCAGCATTACCTGCCCTTTCACCAAGTCCATTAATAGTTGTATTGACATAAGTAGCTCCTGCTTTGATCCCGGCTATAGCATTGGCAATAGCCATCCCGAAATCATTATGCGTATGCATTTCAATATCTATTCCAATTATATCAATAATATTTTTTACCCTTATAAAAGTCTCGAAAGGATCGAGGATACCCAGGGTATCGCAATATCTTAATCTGTCAGCGCCGGCATCTCTTGCCGTTCTTGCAAACTGTAGAAGAAATTCCATATCAGATCTCGAAGCATCTTCAGCATTAACCGACACATAGAGATTGAACCCCTTGGCATAATCCACACAGGTCTTGATGCTCTCCAGGACCCACTCCCTGCTCTTCATAAGCTTGTGTTCAATATGTATATCAGAAGATGATATTGAAATAGCCACTGCATCTACCCCGCAATCTATTGAAGCATCTATATCTGACTTTACCGCCCTGTTCCAACCCAGTACACTGCAGTTAAGGTCAAGCGATGCGATCTTTTTTATCGCTTCCTTTTCATTTCCTCCCATAGTGGGTATACCGGCTTCAATTTGGTGTACTCCCACTTTATCCAGCATTTTAGCAATATATACTTTTTCATCATTTGCAAATACCACACCTGCGGTTTGCTCTCCGTCTCTTAAAGTAGTATCGTCAATTTTTATATTTTTTGGGTCAAGTTCTATGCCCGATTTCTGTGAAAACTCAGTAAGTAGATTCAGTTCTCTCACCATTATCACCCCTTAAAATTCACAAATATTCGTAATATTCCTAAAAAATAACTAAAAAAGTACAAGTTTTTTAAATTTTTGTTGTAATTATATCACTTTTTACAAAAAATATGATATTTATAATAAAAAATTCTATTATTTTAAAAAAAGTTTCATTTTTTTAAGATTTTCCGCCCTTTTTATTGAATCCTGATGGTACATTTTAGGTTTGTTAAGATACAGTAAAAGAAATATAATGGACATAGTCTAAAGTAAAAGAAGTTTTTCAAACCCTGGACAAGAAATTAAATATGAAAAGCATTAGCAGACCGGAAAACCGTGCAGCCAGAATAATTATATGGACCGCACGCATAATAGGTTCAATCTCTGGAGCTTTCTGGGCATTAAGTCTTATCGGAAGCACCATAACAGAAATCGGTACTCCTGCAACAACCGGGGTAATTATTGAGGGGCTGATTCTTGGAGGTCTGGTAGTAGTTATTTCGACCGGCATTATTATCGCATGGTGGAATGAAAAAACAGGGGGTATAATAATAACCATCGCAGCTGCCGCGCTGTGCATTTTTGCTTATATAGATGCCGGACATCACAAGATATTTGCCATGCTGACTTCAGGCTTCCCATTCCTAATATCGGGTATACTGTTTTTGATAGGATGGTGGATATTAAAAAAATCAAATACTGTAATTAAGTAAAAGCCCCTAAGCATACAAATATTAAACCATTAGGCAATAGATCTGGCGTATTGATACTTATAGTAAGAATCTTAAAAAACAGAAATTTCATTTTTATATTAGCCTTCATCCTGGGATTATCAGTAGGTAATTATATAGGGTGGGTAAGACATCTGACTCTACCCGCACTTGCCATTGTCATGACGGTGTCGATGACACAGATCCCGCTAAGATCATTCCTTCCTTTAAAAAGCCTTATAAAGCCAGTATTTTTGACTATACTTCTAAATTACTTCGTTTTTGCAGCAGTAATGCTTACTATGGCATGGTTTATCATTCCGGAAAAAGAACTCTGGATCGGCTTTGTTATTATAGCTTTTGCACCTCCTGGAGTAGCGATACCACCGTTTACCAGTATACTGGGAGGAGATGTAAAATTTTCACTCATAGGAATAATCGGAGCATATATTGCAGCAATTATTATAATACCATTATCAGGAATTATTCTTGTCGGCCAGAGTTTTATCCAGCCGCTGAGGCTTATTATTGTGTTTGCCGAACTTATAGTGTTGCCATTTTTACTATCACAGATATTTATAAAACTAAAAATTAATAAATATATACTAAAATTTAGAGGGCCTGTCGTAAATTGGGGCCTGTTTATAGTTATCCTTTCAGCCATAGGCCTTAACCGCAGTGTTTTCTTTAATGAACCGGAGACACTTGGCAAAATTTCTATCATCTGCCTGGTAACCATTATAGGGCTGGGTCTTCTATATGAGTTCATGACTAAAATATTAAAAATCGACCGCAGGCTTTCCAGCTGCATAATACTGCTGGGGACCATAAAAAACGGGGGTTTTGCTGTTGCTACTTCGCTGGCACTTTTCGGAGGAAGATCATCTCTTCCCGGTGCAATATCAAGTGTCTTTCTGATCATCTTCCTTCTTTATTTAAGCTTCCGGGCCAGAAAGAAAAGCTATGGATAATAAAAATACTGGGACCAACCATAAAATTGACCCCAGTATCTAATTTGATATTCCGACTTTTATTTAGCCAGATCGATCAGTCTGTCAGCTTCTACGAAACTCCAGCACCAGCAGTACTAAACTTACGATAACGGCTACTCCAAGCGCTGAACCAAGAATGTAAATATTCAGATTAGCCACAAACCCTATTACCTTATTAATCACTTCTTTCCAGACAAAAAGGTTCATAAATTTATTTACAACAGCTACTACCGAAAATGCGATTATTTTAAGCAATATTAGTATTGTCACTACCTTGTTAAATACGGTCATTACTCACCCCCTCCCATTTTTCTAAAGGTATGCTACCCGTTGTAGTTTAAATATTTCAAACTCACTTATTTTCCAATAACAATATTATAATTCTATTACTTTTGTGTAAAATTTGAAGTTTTTTTTAAATAATCCCGAAAGAGAATATATTCAATTATCCCTTGAGGACACCAAGAGGCCTCAGTCTTATCGCCTTTTTAGATATCCCTGCAGAGTGAGTTATATCAACCACCCTGGTCACATCTTTATAGGCCTGGGGGGCTTCTTCTGCAAGTCCGGACATGCTCCCGGCCATTACTATTATTCCTTTCTTATCAAAAAGCTCCTTTTTAAGTTCGCTTCCCTGTATCTTTTTCTTTGCTTTTGTCCTGCTCATAAGTCTTCCTGCCCCGTGACAGGTAGAGCCAAAGCTTTCACTCATTGCCTTTTCTGTTCCCAGCAGTATAAAGGAATAACGACCCATATCCCCAGGTATTAATACCGGCTGACCAATATCCTTATATTTTTTACAGATATCTTTATGGCCAGGTGGATAGGAGCGGGTGGCCCCTTTTCTGTGAACACAGACTTTCATCATCCTGCCATCAATATTATGCTCTTCCATCTTGGCTATATTATGGGATACATCATAAATGACACTAAGGCCTAATTTCTCCGAAGACTTGCCGAAAAACCTCTCAAAGGATTTTCTTAACCAGTGAGAAAGGCAGTGCCTGTTTGTCATAGCGTAATTTACAGCACAAGCCATAGCACTATAGTACCTTCTACCCTCAGGAGAAGATAGAGGAGCACAGGCCAGCTGGCGGTCTGCTAATTTTATCCCGTATTTTAAAGCCGACTGCTGCATTACCTTAATATAATCGCTGCATATCTGATGTCCAAGCCCTCTGGAACCGGAATGGATCATCACTGTTATCTGGCCTTTTTCCAGGCCAAACAATTTTGCTGCTTCGCTGTCGTATATTTCATCCACAACCTGTATCTCTAAAAAATGATTTCCTGACCCCAGAGTCCCAACCTGGTTCATACCCCTGTCTATGGCATGGTTACTTATAAAATCAGGATTGGCTCCTTCCATACATCCGTTTTCCTCTATACAGTATTTATCTTCCTCCAGGCCGTAACCATTTTTAATAGCCCAGTTAACACCTTCTTTTAGTAATTTCTTCAACTGTTCCCTGGACAGGCTGATCTTGCCCTTTGTTCCCAATCCTTTTGGGATATTGAATGATAAGATACCCATTATATCTTCCAAACGCTTCTCTATATCACTGAGGTAAAGATCGGACCTCATGACCCTTACTCCACAGGATATATCAAAACCAACACCGCCTGGTGAAATAACTCCTTCATCCTCACCAAAAGCAGCCACTCCTCCGATAGGAAACCCGTATCCATAGTGAATATCCGGCATGGCATACGAAGCCTTAAGTATACCGGGGAGAGTCGAAACGTTTACTACCTGATCAATGGTCTTTTCACCTACGGCATGATCCAAAAGCTCTCTGTCAGCAAAGATTATTCCGGGGACTCTCATTCCATACCTGTCATCTTTTTGAATTTCCCACTTGTAATCATTTATTTTTTTAATATTGTAATCTTCATACATCAAATATGATCCTGCCCCTCCAATTACAATGCTTCTCGTCTTTTTTTATTTCCAGCATATGATAAGTAGGAGCTTTAACAGCCGTTTTTATGACATGCCTGTCAGGATCTATTTTCTCACCTGATACTTCAGCTGACAGCTCCATATCACCGTTATTTTTGTAGATACTTTTTACTTCAAACCTTCCAAATACGATATTATCAACTTCGTGCCAGTAAAGCAATTTCTCAAGCCACGATATAAGAAGATCTTCAAAACTACCACTCTGCTGGCTGATTCTTACCCTTCTTTTATTCAAAGACCTGACCTTCTTCAAATCACATATAATAGAAAACATGCCTTCACCGGCATTTTTAAATAATTCCTCTATTGTATTTCCGAAAAACTCAAGTCCTATATCGGATAGGTGCTCGATATATCTATATTTTTTGTTTACTATCTTAGACTTCATTTCAAACTACAGACCTTATTATATATACCAGTAATACCGAAATCATATACTGCCGGCTTACCTTTCTTAAAATCCTGTATTTAATATGTTATATTTTATCAGCAACTAAAGAAAATTTATAAACTAAAAAAATTATTTAAAGGTTTTTTATAAATTGCTTTTTAGTGCTAAAATTTCCTGAACGGGATATAGATACAAAATAAATATGATTTAAAAAGAAATCATATTCAACATACCAGTTCTGATAAAAATGCATATGATTTACAATATATTATAGTAAGGAGAAATATAAAATGTCACAATTTGAAAAACCTATAGGTTTTTTTGGAAAATTACTGGCAAAAGGTATGGCATGGGGGCATAGAGACTTTTATAAAAATACTGCAAAGGCGCTTGACCTTAAACACGACGATAAATACCTTGAAATAGGATTTGGTTCCGGATTGTTCATTAAAAAATATGCTTCAAATGCTGCAAAAATAGCCGGCCTTGATTATTCAGAAGATATGGTAGATTTGGCAAGCAGTATTAATGAAGACCTTATCAAATCAGGTAAAGCTGAATTTAAACAAGGAGATGTATCATCTATACCCTGGCAAGATAGTGAATTTTCTGTAGTTGTTGTAATTGAAACTTTTTTCTTCTGGACCGAACCGATAGCATCGCTTAGGGAAATATATAGAGTATTATTTCCAGGTGGTAGGTTAGTAATTGAAATGGCATGGAATAAAGATGATGGACTAGACCATACTAAGGATATTAAAAAAATGAACTTAAACTTATATAGTGCTTATGAAATGAAAAAAATATTAAAAGAATCCGGGTTTAGCGATATATTTATTGATTATTATAAAGGTTTCTGGATCCCCTTCAAGGGATATGTTGTTCCGAAAGGTATGATTGTTAAAGCTTTTAAACGAGTATCTTGATTTAATTGAAAATAAATATTATTTTGATTAAAATATAACAGATTATTTTTTTAAAGTTTTTTCCCATGCATCAATCAGGATATAATAAAAACGAATGTAATTTAAATCTTATCAAATATTTAAAAAACACTTCCTTGCTGCAGAATCAATTTTCTGAATACCAAAATCACAAGAAAACCTATATTTTAAAGGAGCTTATATGAATAATAAAAAAAATACCGTTATACCGGTTATCAGTATCCAAGGTCAGAACTGTACCGGCTGTGTCACTTCAACCCTGTGCTCCGAATATCCGGCAATAAAAAATATACTGCTGCAGGATATAGTACCCGGTTTTAAGCTTGATTTCATATTCCATCCCAATATCATGACTGCAAGCGGAAACCGCGCCATGGAAATACTTGAAAACTCGTCAAAGGAAAAGGGATATGTCCT